>Ga0207888_100101_pt1 | contig 58614 bp, 52 predicted proteins | sample LinPmetageLP43_FD_184055 | JGI IMG/M metagenome (GOLD analysis project Ga0207888, IMG submission 184055) | Marine viral communities from the Pacific Ocean - LP-43 (SPAdes) | ecosystem: Environmental > Aquatic > Marine > Oceanic | place: Pacific Ocean | collected 2010-08-27
ATGTTAATTTGATTATCTTGATATTTCGCAATTAAGCCGCACTGGAGAGCGATAAAAAAGCATCCAAAAACAAATAAAAAGGCCGATAAAAAAGTCATTTCAATTTCTATAAAGACCAACACGGAAGCCGAGACCAATACTAGCGATATTATATTGTAGATTAGGAACTTATATTGAATACCCATTATAAATTATGCTTCTCCATTCTTCGGTATAGCGAACCCCTGGTAATTCCTAGTGACTTAGCCGCTTTGGTGACGTTACCTTTATGATGACTTAAGGCGCTTTTTATCGTTTCCAATTCTATATTAGCCAAGTTGAAGTCTTCTATTTTAAGGGGATGGTCAAGCTCTGAAGTATTGTCTTTAGGCTCATAGTTTTGTCGGTTAATGATATGGTTAGTGTCTATTTCTCCATCATCACAAAGAAGGATTGCCCTTTCTACACTATGGGCGAGCTCCCTGATATTTCCCGGCCAGTCATAACCTTGTAAATCGTTGACTGCTTTGTCTGGTATACGCAAATGCTTCCGATATTTCTTTGAGAATAAATCAAGGTAGTAATTTAACAAGTGAGGAATGTCGTCTCTACGCTCCCGAAGTGCTGGGATATGAATTTCGAAAGTATTAATTCGGTAGTAGAGATCTTCTCTATAAACGCCTGAGCTAATAAGTTTAGACAGCTCTTCGTTGGTCGCACAAATCAATCGGATATCGATTGAAAAAGGTTTGGTACTGCCAACACGAGTAATCTCTCTATTTTGCAGAACACTTAATAGTTTTGCCTGATGCTCTAGTGATAAATTTGCAATTTCATCAAGAAAAAGAGTCCCGCCTGAAGCCACTTCAAACCGACCTGGTTTATCCTGAGTGGCTCCGGTAAATGCTCCTTTGGTATGACCAAACATCTCGCTTTCAAATAAGGAGGTTGGTATTGCTCCCATATCTAATTTGATCAAAGAGCTTTTAGCACGGAGACTCTGATTGTGGATAGCATAGGCAGCGAGTTCTTTACCGGTGCCACTCTCGCCTGTTATTAGTACGTTAGCGTCGGTTTTTGCAATTTTATCTATCATCTCAAAAACGTGCTGCATGGATTTGCTTTTGCCGATAAATTTATGCGAAGGAGAATTTACGGACTTATTAAGGGTAAGGTTTTTATTTCTTAGGTTAGCGAGCTCTCGCTTATCGGCAAGGTGTTTCATTGAAGAAGATAGTTTGGCAACAAGCTCATCGTTGTCCCATGGCTTAGTCAGAAAATCTAATGCGCCTTGTTTAATAGCTTCAACTGCTAAATCTATCTCTCCGTACGCGGTCATGCATAACACGCCAATTGTGTCATCTACTTCAAGAATTTTCTTCAGCCAAAACAGCCCTTCTTTTCCACTGCTAGAGTCTCTGGTGTAGTTCATGTCGAGTAAGACGAGGTCGTAATTGTATGAGTTTAATGTGTTTATAATCTCACTAGGCGAGCTAAGCGTGCTGACCTTATCGAAGTTGCCCTTTAAGAGAAGCTCCGCCGCTAGTAAGACATCAACGTCGTCATCAACAACAAGTATTGAGCTAAATTTTTTCATTAAAGTCCAGCCATATTTTTTGAACGATGTTACTCGACAGCAAGTGTTCACTTTCGGACGAATTTTGTTTTTAGTCAAATTAAAGGTGTCCGATTTTGTTACACATTTAACTCGTTTAAGTTTAAGTAATTGATTTTTAATTATATATTATTTGGCTTGAGTTTTGCTTGATCTAATGCGATTTAGGAAAAGACTTTTTAGGAACCTATCGTGGATAAAATAGTAAAAAGAAAGAATACACGGAAAATAGGGCTTATCTTGATAGTAAGTAGCTTATTGGTAGCCGCGCTATACATAGTGATACTTTCTGGCAGTTTTGATAAGAGCCGTTTACAAAAAGTAGCTAAATCTAGTATTACAATTTCCACCGCCCGGGAAGGCTTTGTAGAGGCTTCGTTAAACGTAAGAGGTAAGATTGCTCCGCAGAAAACGATTTATCTGGACTCAGTTTCCGGTGGAAGGGTTGAACAGAAATTTGTGGAGCGGGGTGATTACGTCAAAAAAGGGGAGCCTTTGGCTCAATTAAGCAATACAAGCTTGCAATTGGATGTGATGAGTAGAGAAGCACAAGTAACTGAACAGCTCAACTTTTTACGAAACACACAAATGACAATGGAAACGAACCGGCTAAACCTTAAGCGGGATTTATTAGAAATAGAACTGCAAATTTCACACCTTGAGAGAAAATATAAGCAAAGTACGCATCTTATGGAACAGGGTTTGATTCCTCAAGAAACTCTGGATGAGGTTCGAGAAAATTTAGTTTACTACCGTTCGAGAAAAGAACTAACTTTGGAACGCCAAGATCAGGAAAACAGCATCAGGAAAGCGCAAATTGCACAGCTTAAAGACAGTGCCGAAATGTTGGAAAAGAATTTAGAGTTTGCAAGAAAGAATATTGAAAATCTATTAATTAAATCGCCGGTGAACGGGCATTTGAGCGAGTTCAATATTGAGCTAGGTGAATCAAAACAGGCTGGATCACGCCTTGGACAAATCGATATTCCCGGCGATTACAAAGTTTCTATTTTTCTGGATGAATATTATCTGAGTCAAGTAGGGCTTGGTGATGAGCTTCGCGTAAAGCTAAAAAATACAATGCTAAAAGTGCATATTTCGAAAGTCGACAGTCGAGTTTCAAATTCCCAATTTTTAATTGAAGCTGATCTTCCCTCTGATATTCAAGGGTTAACAAGCGGTATGAGCGTTGAAGCAGAGCTTGTTTTATCTAGTAATAATCAGAAGGGCGTTATTCTCGATCGTGGAGCTTTCTTTTCTTCTACTGGTGGAAACTGGGTTTTTGTTTTGAGTGATGACGGTGAATATGCAGAGAGACGACCAATTAGAATTGGGATAACGAACAAAGATTACTATGAAATACTTGATGGAGTTAACCCGGGTGAACGGGTCATTACGTCAAGTTACAGCGGTTTTGAACGAGCTGAAAAGCTTGAGTTACATTGAATTGGGGACAGCCATGATAGAAATTAAACGTTTAAGCAAGGTTTTTGCCACAGAAGAAGTGGAGACCACTGCGCTGAATGATATCGATTTGAAAGTTAACGAAGGTGACTTTATTGCTGTTATGGGTCCGTCGGGCTGCGGTAAATCTACGCTTTTATCTATACTGGGAATGTTGGATTCGCCGACTTCTGGTGAATTTTATTTTCTGGATGAGGAAGTCTCCAATTATGCAGAGCGCACCCTGACAAAGCTCAGGAAGAGTAACATTGGGTTTATTTTCCAGAATTTTAATTTAATTGACGAATTAACTGTTCGTCAAAATGTTGAGCTTCCGCTGCAATATCAGCATCTTCCTAAAGCCCAAATACGAAAAAGAGTCGACTCTATTTTACAACGTGTCGGAATTGATCATCGAGCCAATCACTTTCCACAAGAACTGTCAGGAGGTCAGCAACAAAGAGTCGCTATTGCGCGGGCTTTAGTCATTGACCCTAAGCTTATTTTAGCTGACGAGCCAACCGGCAATTTAGATTCAAAAAATGGTGACCAAGTAATGCAGTTGTTGGAAGAACTGAATAGTGCAGGCACAACTGTTGTAATGGTGACTCACTCGGAGAAAGACGGATTTCATGCTGACCGTGTCGTTTACATGCTCGATGGAAAAATTATTGAGTCAGATATGCTTCGCAGTACAAATTTAACGTCATAAAAGGCTAACTGTATGATTGTTAACTACATACAAAACGGATATCGAACTTTAGCTTTTCATAAAAGCTACTTTATCTTGAATTTCTTGGGCCTGGGGTTGGGAATTTGCGCAGCTGTTTTGGTCGCAACATTTGTTAATTATGAGTTGAGCTACGACCGATACCAGCCTGAATCTGAAAATATATATCGAGTTCATACCGATTTCAGTGCATATGGTTTAGGTGTGTTACCTGTCTCAAATGTGGCTGTATCTAATGAAGTTAAAAGCATTAACGATATTCGCGAAGTTTTTGTGCTGTCTAACGCGAAAGTCCCCAATTTTGCTGAGCTAAATGGTAGAAAATTCGACTTGCCCAACTATTATTCTGCAACAGCAAATATCAAGAATTTTATCGATCTCGATGTACTGCACGGTGATCTCGCTGAGGTGCTTAGTAAGCCAAATCAGATTGCTCTCAATAAATCGCAAGCAATACGATTTTTTGGGGTCACCGATGCAGTTGGAAAAACACTAACTGCTGGCGACAAGGAGGTTAAAGTCGGCGCTATTTTTCATGACTTGCCATCTAATACTCACTATGATTTCGAAATGCTGAGTCGAATAGAGCCGAGCGTCATGAGTTCGACCAATAGAGTGAATACCGATAGTTTTGTTTACATAAAAACGGGAAAGAATGTTGAAGTTTCCGAACTAGCTGAGCGACTCAGTGATGTGTACGGCTCCGGCACTTTTGAAGGTAAACTGAAAATTCAGCTTGTGCCTTTGCGCGATATACACTTGATGCCAAGCACCGTGATGGATATGAAGCCTGGTGGAAGTAAAGAAGCAATTTATATAAGTTCTTTATTAAGCGTCGTAATTATATTCATCGCCGGTTTTAACTTTGTAAATCTTACGATTGCACAAAGTAATAAAAGAGCAAAAGAAGTAGGAATGAGAAAAGCATTAGGAGCTTCTAAGTTACAGATATTTCTTCAGTTTCTGACTGAAACTCTGATGATTACATTGAGCTCTTTGCTTTTTGGACTTGCGCTTGCGGAAGTGCTGTTGCCTTGGTTTTCAAACTTAGTCGGAAGCCCTCTAGCATTTGGTAGTCAAAATTGGTTCATTTTCTCAATTGTTGTTCTTACGCTGATGTTGAGCGTGATTGCGGGTTGCTACCCGGCTTTATTTTTTGCCAACTTTAGTACGCGCAGGATTCTAAGTGGTGATATTTCTACTGGTAAAACAGCAATTGTTGTTAGGAAGACACTTCTTGTGATTCAGAGCGCCATGGCTATTGGCCTAATAACCGCATCAGTTATTTTGATTTTGCAGGTTCATTACATGGAGTCGATTTCGCCAGGATACTCTTATCAAAACCGAGTAGTAGTTAATGTTCCTAGGGAATTTGCCTTTAGTAAAAATGATACTGCGTTTATAAATCAAGTTAAACAAATAGAGGGTATTTCAAACCTATCGGTTATCGACAGTGACTTAACTAAATTTGCATCTGTGACATCAAGTATCTCCTGGAGTAAAGGTGCGACTAAAATAGAGAAAGTTTCAATAATAGGAACATCATACAACATCACTGAAGGGCTGGGGGTTGAGTTACTAGCCGGCCGGGATTTTAGCGACCGCTATCAAAGTGACTGGGCATCAACTCAGGAAAGCGGGGGCGTAAGAATGTCTGGAATGGTCACTGAGTCCTTGGTTAAGATGGCTGGGTTTGAGAATAATAAGGCGGCAATTGGTGAAAGGATCTCTTTACCTGGAGGAGAGGAAATCACCGTAGTTGGTGTAGTTAGGGATGTCCAAATTGGAAGCACCCGTGGGGAAGTTAGTAATGTTTTATTTATCTGTGGCCAGACACAGTCTAACCGTGTAGCTGTCACATTGGTGGTCGAGCAAACTCGGTTATCAGCAGTAGTTGAGAAAATCAGTGAGCTAACTAAAAATGTGACAAACGAAAATGAACCGAAAATTTGGAGTTTAGAAGATAAATATTTGCAACTTACGGACTCTGAGAAACGAATTACCAAGGTTGTCGTCTCATTTTCCGTTTTGTCGGTCTTATTGACAGCTTTTGGTATGTATGGCCTAGCGACATTGTCTATACAGCGACGTAAAAAAGAAGTCGCTATTCGAAGAGTGCTTGGAGCGTCAAAGTTGGGGATAGTAACTTTAGTCGCTAAAGAATATTTGCTGATGGTAATTGTGAGTGCTTTACTGATCCTACCACCGACTTTCTATGTTCTAAACGACTGGCTGAAAGAGTTCAATTATAGAATAGAGCAACCAATTTGGGGGTATTTATTACCTTATTTGATTGTTTCAGTCATTACTTGGTTAACGGTGGCATCAATCACCTACCGAGCGGCCTCGATACATCCTTCAACGGTTTTGAAGAATGAATAGAAACTCGTGCACACAGGATAATTAGCAACAAGGAAGGCGCTAATAAGCGCCTTGGGGCACATCTTATCCCTTGTTTTGGTGTGTCCGTGAAGTCGGGGGAGAGCTCTCAGTAGCATAAGTAGTATTAGCAAAATTATGAAATTTTAAAGCTTCGGTGGAAACCTTATGAGGCGCTAAGCATTATATTTAATGAGGAAAAATGAAAATTCAAACCTTTATTGCTGTGATATTAATAGCTCTCTCTGCCCCTGCGTTATCTGAAGAAAAAAGAGAACTTATTCTAGAGCTACTTGAGTTAACCCAAGCTCAAAATAATCATGAGCTTTTGATTAACTCATATATTCGGAAGTTTTCTAGCAATCCAATTATGGCAACGGAAAAATTTGAACAAAAGATACGAGCCGCAGCGTCTTGGGACGTTATAGTTGAGCCTACAATCAGGATATATCAAGAAACTTACACGGCTGAAGAGTTGAAATCTATGAATGACTTTTTTTCTACTCCAATTGGTCAGTCATTGATTTCTAAGACCCCAGAAGTTAATGAGAGAATTTCAACTGTACTAGTAAACAACATGCAACCAGTTCTAAAACATTTTAAATCTAAAAATGAAGTCAATGAGAAAAGAGCAGTTGCAATATTAAATACAATTCAAGAAGCTAGAAAAGGTTCTCGAACTGAAAAGCCTGGGTTCTTAACAGTCACTGAAGCTCAGTTAAGAGCTGCAGCGGATAGTGGGAGCTTTGCTATAGAATCTGAAGGTATCATCTATACCTTTGATGACTCAGCTTACAACATTGATACTTCACAAGTAACTGATATGTCATACTTATTTCGCTATGCACAGAAGACAGGGTTTAATGAAGATATTGGCTATTGGGATGTTTCGAATGTTACGAATATGGAAGGTGTTTTCTTTGGAGCTATAGCCTTCAATCAAAATATTAGCGAGTGGGATGTGTCAAAAGTGACCAATATGAAAGGGATGTTTTTTAAGGCGTTAGCTTTTAACCAAGATATTAGCCAGTGGGATGTATCCAAGGTGACTAATATGAATTGGTTATTCGGGTGGTGTGAGTCTTTTAATCAACCTCTTGAGCAGTGGGATGTGTCGGAAGTTACCAACATGAATGGAATGTTTCTTGGCGCAACGCTGTTCAATCAATCTCTTAATAGTTGGAACGTATCAAATGTTACTGATATGACGGATATGTTTAAGTGGGCTAGTTCTTTTAACAAACCGCTCGATAAATGGAATGTGTCAAAAATTACGAATATGGATTCTATGTTTGAATCGGCCGAGTCTTTTAATCAAGATTTAAGTAGATGGGACACCTCAAGAGTTTCTGACGAACCAGTTCTATTTATTCGCAAGGATTACCCAACAGAGAAGCTTCCCGGTTGGTAATGTTCGTTCTATGGATAAGCTGACATCAAGGTTTGTAGTCAACAAAAAAGGCGCCAATCGGCGCCTTTTTTATTCATTCACAAGTCTGCTTTAAGCAAAGTTCTTGTTTACGAAGTCCCAGTTTACCAGCTTCCAGAAAGCTTCTAAGTAGTTAGGACGAGAGTTACGGTAGTCGATGTAGTAAGCGTGTTCCCACACATCAACAGTTAACAGTGGCTCTACGCCATCGTGCGCAACTGGGGTATCTGCGTCGTCTGTGTTGAACAAATCGACAGAACCGTCAGATTTTTTCACCAGCCATGTCCAGCCAGAACCGAAGTTGCCGGCAGCGCTTGCGTTGAACTCTTCTTTAAATTTGTCGAAAGAACCGAATTTAGCGTTAATTGCGTCAGCAATCGCGCCTGTTGGTTCGCCGCCGCCGTTCGGGCTTAGGCAGTTCCAGTAGAAAGTGTGGTTCCATACTTGTGCAGCGTTGTTGAACAGGCCGCCTTTTTCAGACTTAATAATGTCTTCCAGAGACTTGCTTTCAAGGTCGGTACCTTTAACCGCATCGTTCAGTTTGCTCACGTAAGTTGCGTGATGCTTACCATAATGGTATTCCAGAGTTTCTTCTGAAATGTGCGGTGCCAGAGCGTTTTTCTCGTATGGAAGAGCCGGTAGTTCAAATGCCATAATTTTTTCTCTCCGTTCTTTATGAGTGCAAATGTTCGACCTGCACATTAACTTGCGCAGGTTTTTTCTTGTTATACCTTACGATATATAGGGCTGACTGGATTGCTTTTCAAGGAAATCTTCCAATTTAGGACAAAACTTTATAGGCTGTGTTAAAATACCTGAGTGTTTTAATCAACCATTATATTAAGCAGAGGTGTTATGGAAACGGTTGACAGAATTAAGCAGCAAATCGAAGAAAACCCAATCCTGTTGTACATGAAAGGCTCTCCGAAGTTGCCTAGCTGTGGTTTCTCTTCACAAGCATCACAAGCCTTGATGGGCTGTGGGCAGGCGTTTGCTTACGTCGATATCCTGCAAAATCCGGATATCCGTGCAGAATTGCCTAAATACGCAAACTGGCCGACTTTCCCGCAGCTTTGGGTTGAGGGTGAACTGGTTGGCGGTTGTGATATTATTATGGAAATGTTCCAGAACGGCGAACTGCAAGAATTGGTTTCTGAAGTTGCAGAGCGTCATCCGGAGCCTTCGGCGGAATAAAGAGCCTTCAGCGGGGTAAGTAGCCTTCAGTTGAATGAAATTTGAGCAAATAGTAGACAGTCTGTAGTGAATATCGTGGTTGACCTTGTTTTTTCATTGAGGCATCCCCATCACTACAGGTGAAGATTTAACACACTCAACATTAAATGGAGAGAATCGATGTCTGTATTAGTAGGTCGTAAGGCACCTGATTTTACTGCAGCAGCAGTATTAGGTTCAGGTGAAATTGTTGAAGATTTCAAACTGTCAGATGCCATCAAAGGCAAAAAAGCAGTGGTTTTCTTCTATCCGTTGGACTTTACTTTCGTATGTCCTTCAGAGCTAATTGCTTTTGACAAACGTTTAGACGAATTCAAAAAACGTGGCGTAGAAGTCATCGGTGTATCAATTGACTCTCAGTTTACTCACAGCGCATGGCGTAATACGTCAACCGACGCTGGTGGTATTGGTCAGGTGAAATACCCGTTGGTTGCTGACGTTCGTCACAGCATTTGTAAAGCGTACGACGTTGAACACCCACAAGCTGGCGTTGCGTTCCGTGGTTCATTCTTAATTGATGAAGAAGGCATGGTTCGTCACCAGGTAGTTAACGACTTGCCATTAGGCCGTAACATCGACGAGATGCTGCGTATGGTTGACGCACTGAACTTCCACGAGAAGCACGGTGAAGTTTGCCCAGCAGGCTGGGAAGAAGGTAAAGAAGGCATGAAAGAAAACGCAGAAGGCGTTGCTTCTTACTTGTCTAAAAACGCTGACAAACTGTAAGCGTTTACTGAATTGAGAAAGCCGCTCGTTTGAGCGGCTTTTTTATGTCTGAATTTCGTGTGTAAAGTTAACTTTTATCCTGCCGCGATTCCGGCGGCCAGCCACCCAATTCCTTCCAGCGGTTAATCATCCAGCAATAGAGCTCTGCGGTGCGTTCGGTGTCATACAAGGCTGAGTGTGCTTGTTTGCTGTCAAACTCAATACCGGCTGCCTGGCATGCTTTAATCAGTACAGTTTGCCCTAAGGTCATTGCCGCAAGCGACGTTGTATCAAAACTGACAAAAGGATGAAACGGGTTACGTTTTAAATTGGCACGCTCAGCGGCGGCCATCATAAAGCCGTGATCAAAGTTTGAGTTATGTCCCACTAAAACACTCCGCTGACAACCGGCAGCTTTCTGTGCTTTTCGTATAGGCTTGAAAAGCTCACGCAGCGCTTCACCTTCCTCTACGGCTCCGCGCAAGGGGCAGTGCGGGTCAATGCCGTTAAAGTCGATAGCCGCCTGTTCAATGTTGGCACCTTCGAAAGGTTTTACGTGGTAATGAACCGAGTCGACCGGCTTGAGTATTCCGTCGTCATCGAAATCCAGCAAGACTGCAGCTATTTCCAGTAACGCATCGGTTTTTGCGTTAAACCCCGCTGTTTCGACATCGACGACTACCGGCATGTAGCCGCGAAAACGTTGTTTCATAAGCGAGTTAGAGCTGTCTGACATAGAATTTCCGTAGTGAATAAAACATAACGCCATTATGCCAAAGATAACGGAGTTCTGCTTGCAGAAATACTAAAGCAACCGCAATGCTTGCCGATAACAGACGTATCAGAAATAAATCAGGGGCGCTTATGAAAAATTGGCCGATGTTGACTGCTGTTTCAGCCTCGCTGCTGCTATTAAGCGGGCAGGCACAAGCAAACTCAGTCAGGCACTACAGTGCAAACCTGGATAACTCCGCCTGGCAGATCAGTGAAAAGAACCGCTTAGCCTGTGAGATGGAACATGAAATTCCTCGTTACGGTAAGGTGCGGTTTCAAAGTGAAGCCAGCAAAGAGCTCAATTTGCGCATGAAAATGGAGATGCAGAAGTTACCGGACAGCTATGGTGTGTCTGCTATTGAGTCGGTGCCGCCGCGCTGGCAGCCCGGTGAGTCCAGTTACCGCATTGGTAATATGCAACTGTATAAGCAGTTTGATGGTGAGCTGCAAAAACAACTGGCATGGACTTTGTTAAGCGAGCTGGAGAAAGGGCGGTATCCCACGTTTTTCTATGATGACTGGTACAACAACCGTGATCAGGTGGCAGTGTCTTTGTCGTCGGTGAATTTTCGTCGTACTTATGATGACTTTATGAGCTGCGTAAATGCGTTATTGCCTTTCAGCTTTGATGATATTGCGTACACGGTGCTTAACCATGAAGCCGACAGCGAAAAGCTGACTTTGTCCTCGCAGCGAAAGCTTAAACAGATTAGCGATTATCTTCAGGTGGATAATGAGCTGGAACTGGTTCTGGTGGATGCCTATACTGACTCGCTTGGTGCGCGTGGGCCGAACCAGGAATTAACCGAACAGCGCGCGAAAGAAATTCAGCAGTTTTTTGTTGAGCGTGGTATAGACGCCGAGCGGATTAAAACCGTTGCTCACGGTGAAGATCGTCCGGTTAAATCCAATGACAATGAGATAAACCGTCAGATTAACCGCCGCGTTATTGTGCAACTGACAAAACCGTCGTCGATTGAGCTGTAATAAGCTCAATCGCTGGTTTTTTCTTTAAACTCGCACAAGTCTTCAATAACGCAGGAACCACAACGTGGCTTGCGGGCTATGCAGGTGTAACGGCCGTGCAAAATTAACCAGTGGTGCACATCGACCTTAAACTCAGCCGGTACCACTTTTATCAGTTTTTCTTCTACTTCTTTGACGTTTTTTCCCGGTGCCAGTTTGGTGCGGTTAGACACGCGGAATATGTGCGTGTCTACGGCAATAGTCGGCCAGCCGAAGGCGGTATTTAACACCACGTTTGCGGTTTTACGACCAACACCAGGCAGGGCTTCCAGTGCAGCTCTGTCTTCCGGTACTTCGCCGCCATATTCTTGAACCAGAATTTTGCAGGTTTTGTAAGCGTTTTCGGCTTTGGAATTAAACAGGCCGATTGTTTTTATGTATTCTTTTATGCCATCCACACCCAGCGCCAGCATTGTTTCCGCGGTAGGCGCTGCGGGAAAGAGTTTACGAGTGGCTTTATTAACCCCAACGTCGGTTGCTTGAGCGGATAACAAGACCGCAATCAGTAACTGAAAAGGTGAGTCATATTCCAGTTCTGTGGTTGGGTTGGGGTTGTTGTCCCGTAGTCGGCTTAAAATTTCGTAACGCTTGGTTTTATTCATAATAAGTCATTTGTTGTTATATTTTTCAGGCAGTAACCCGTGCACGGGTAACGGTTTTCTTTTCAGCGCGGGCGCTGCGTACTGCATCTATTTTATTTTTCAACGCAATAATAAAGCCCATACCAATAAAGGCTCCGGGTGGCAGTATCGCCAGTAATAATGGGTAATTCACCGTGAATAGCTCAATGCGCAACTGTGAAGCCCAGTCACCTAACAAGAGTTCTGCGCCATTAAACAGCGTGCCGTTACCGATAATTTCGCGCATTGCGCCCAGCACTACCAGTACTAAGGCAAAGCCTGCGCCCATTGTCAGCCCGTCGAAGGCGGCGCGTTGCCATGGGTTTTTCGAGGCGTAGGCTTCTGCGCGGCCAATAATGGCGCAGTTGGTGACAATAAGCGGAATGAAAATACCCAGCGACTGGTACAGCTGAAAGACGTAGGCGTTCATCAGTAATTGAATAATGGTGACAAAAGTGGCGATAACCATAACAAAGACCGGAATACGAATTTCCGATGGCACAAAGTCGCGTACCAGAGACACGGTAACGTTAGAACCGACCAGAACAAATAATGTGGCGAGTCCAAGACCCAGGGCATTGGTCACCGAAGCGGTAACCGCCAATAGAGGGCATAAACCTAACAGCTGCACCAGTGCTGGGTTGTTGTCCCATAAGCCTTGCTTGGTTAAATGTTTGTATTCATTCATTCCTGAACCTCCTGACAGTGAGGTAAGTCGGCATTAAATAGAACGTCGGCTTGCTGCTGAAGTTCTAAAGTCGCACGTTTTACTGCCGAAACCACGGCGCGAGGCGTAATGGTGGCGCCGGTAAACTGGTCAAACATACCGCCGTCGCGTTGCACCGCCCAGCGGTCATCGTCTGCGCCGCGAACTTGCTTCTCAGCAAAGCTTTTTATCCAGTCGCTTTTTTCAACTTCGATTTTGTCGCCTAAACCGGGAGTTTCCTGATGGCGCAGAGTTCTTACGCCCAGGACTTCACCGCTGGGTTTAATAGCCACTAATAAACGAATAGCACCGGAGTAGCCGTCGGGTGCAATAACTTCGGCTGCCAGCGCGGTTGGCTCTTCGTTAACCCATGCACGATATAAGGGTTGCTGCTTGCTGCTGCCTAATGCCGGGTTCTCCAGTAAACGACAGGACTGATACAAGTCGTTGTCGTGCATGGTTGGTGGTATCAGTTGGTTCAACGTGCGCAATACCTGCCGTTGTTGCTGCATGGCAATTTTGTCTTCGGTCAGCACCTGCACACCAATAACCAGAGACGTGGCAACAACTGCGAATGCCGCCAACAATAAACCGTTTTTTTGCATACTGTTCAGCGTCATTTCAGTCTCCGTGTCCGTATACAACAGGCCGCGTGTAACGGTCTATAAGCGGTACGCACATATTGGCAAGCAACACAGCAAAGGCGACTGCATCGGGATAGCCGCCCCAACTGCGAATAACAAAAATTAAGAAGCCAATAAGCAAGCCAAATATAACCCGTCCACGATTAGAGGTAGCCGCAGATACCGGGTCGGTGGCTATAAAGAAGGCACCTAACATTGTTGCTCCGCTTAAGGCGTGAACGACTGGTCCGGGCATTAGATCCGGGGCAAATATATGCGCGATAAACGCGGGTATACAAAGACCACCAAGAAAGCCGAGTGGAATGTGCCAGCTGATAATACGTTGCTGAATTAAGAGTAACCCACCGACGAAAAAGCCCAGGTTTATCCACTGCCAGCCGGCACCGGCAAAGTAACTGAATTCCGGGCGCTGATAAATTTCAGTCAGTGTATAACCCTGAGTCAGTCCGGTTTTTATACTGTCGAGTGGGGTTGCCATGGTGACGCCATCGATACCGGAACGGAGCTGCTCAACGCTGTAGCCTGCAGGCGTGTATTCAAACAATATGGTGTGCAACGTTTGCCATAAGTTAAGCGAATGCTCACTAATGGCTGAAACTGGTAACCAGTTGGTCATTTGTACCGGGAACGACACCAGAAGAAGCACATAACCAGCCATGGCCGGGTTAAATAAGTTTTGCCCCATGCCACCATAAACATGTTTGACCACGACAATGGCGAATAATGTTCCTATAACGATGATCCACCAGGGCGCTAATGAAGGGATGCTAATAGCCAGTAAAACGGCGGTAACTATGGCAGTATTGTCGCGCAAGGCTGAAAATGCCGGACGCTCCCGGGCTACGGTGCAGGCCATTTCGGCGGCAATTGCAGTAACCACGGCCAGAAGAATTTGAAACCAGATACCGGAACCAAAAAAGTAACTGTGCAGCAGTACGCCGGGAACCAGTGCATAACAAACCCAGCGCATCATTTCGCTGGTGCTGCGCTGGTTATGCCCATGGGGTGACGATGCAATTCTGAAACTCATGACTCATTTCCTTTGGCTGAGTTGCTTTCTTCTGGGCTTTCTTTAGCAGCCTGAGCTGCCTTTTTAGCTTTAGCGCGGGCAATAGCGGCTGCAACTGCTGCTGATTTACCGGCCGGTTTCTCAGTGCTTTCTTCCGCTTTACTTCCCGGTTCGTCGCTGCTTTTCTGTTGCGCTTCTTGTTGCATTTCCTGCTGCATTTTTTTGCGTTCTTCGGCGGCTTTTCTGTGACGCTCTAAGCGTTCTTCTTTTTCACGCTCCAGCCGTTCCTGCCTTGCTTCGAAACGTTTACGAGCTTGTTCCGCTTTGGCTTTTTCACGGGCTATATTGCGCACTTCGGCTTTGGCCTTTCGGTAATAGTGCACCAGTGGTATCTCGCTGGGGCAGACATAAGCGCAGGCACCGCATTCAATGCAGTCGAACAAATTGTGTTTTTCCAGCGACTCGTAGTCTTTGGCTTTGGCCAACCATTGCAATTGCTGCGGTTGTAATGTTGCCGGGCAGGCGTCGGCACAGGCGCCGCATCGAATACAGGCCAGCTCAGGTCCGGGAGAGGGCAGTTCCTTCTCCGTAGGTGCCAGAACACAGTTAGTGGTTTTTATTACCGGCACTTCCGTAATAGGCAGGGTGAAGCCCATCATAGGCCCGCCCATAATAATGCGTTGCTTTTTCTCCGGAGTAAAACCTGACTCATCCAGCAAATGCTGAATTGGTGTTCCTAATAAGGCCCACACGTTCCCCCGCTGTTTAAGAGATTCGCCGGTCAGCGTAACCACGCGCTCTAACAATGGCTCACCATGGATAATTGCCCGTTTAACGGCATAAGCTGTGCCGACGTTTTGCATCAGCAGGCCGATATCCATCGGCAACTTGCCACTGGGTACCTGATGCCCGGTAAGCAGTTCAATCAGTTGCTTTTCCCCACCGGACGGGTACTTAGTAGGCACTACTTTAAGCTGTATTTGCGGGTTGTCGTTAATGGCTTCTGCCATGGCCTTTATGGCCTCAGGTTTATTATCTTCAATAGCAAGCAGAACCGAGTCACAACGGGTTATGTACTGCAAAATGCGAATGCCGGCAACAATGTCATCGGCGTGTTCCTGCATTAAGCGATCGTCTGCGGCAATGTAAGGTTCGCACTCAACCCCGTTTATAATAAGGTGTTTCAGAGGCTTTTGTTGCGCCAGTTTTTGAGCGGTAGGGAAACCTGCACCACCTAAACCGGCAATACCAGCTTCCTGAATCAGCTCCAGCAAGCGTGAAATTTCAACGTCATGATAATCTGGCAGTGCGTGCTTATTGCCCCAGCGGTCTTCGCCGTCCGGGTGAATGACAATAGCCTGTTCCGGCAAGCCCGATGCATGCGCCGTAGGGCGCTCTTCAATGGCGGCAATGGTACCGGATGTTGGAGCGTGCAAGGGTAACCCCTGGCTTAACCCTGCTTCAGTTAAACGCTGACCTTTATCGACGCGCTCGCCGACCTTAACCAAAACCTTACCAGAAGGGCCGATGTGCTGGCGCACCGGCAAAATGAGTTCTTGCGGTAATGTAAGCTTGCGAATGGGCTGGCTGCTGGCCGGCTGCTTGCGCTCAGGAGGATGAACACCGCCAGGGAAGTGACCTATCACATTGGCGTTAAAGTCATGTTTGTTTGCCTGCACGTCGCTCATTCCACCACCTTAACCGGAATGCTATTGGCTTTTATGTTCTCTTTCACGGTATCCAAATCCCATTGCCAGGTTTCGGGTTTTGCTTTTACTTTCACCATGTCGATACAGTCGACCGGGCAAGGTTCAACACAAAGATCGCAGCCGGTACATTCATGTTCGATAACCGTGTGCATTTGTTTTGCTGCACCTAAAATGGCATCGACCGGGCAGGCTTGAATACATTTAGTGCAACCAATGCACTCGTCCTCGCGGATAACCGCGACTTTTTTAACGTCTTCTTCGCCATGAGCATCATCCAGAGGCTTGGCTTCTACGCCCATTAAATCGGCTAACTGTTTTATGGTCGCTTCGCCGCCCGGCGGGCATTTGTTAATGTCGTCACCGTCGGCAATGGCTTGTGCGTAGGGGCGGCAACCGGGGTAACCGCATTGGCCACATTGTGTTTGTGGCAGAATTTCGTCAATCTGGTCGACAATAGGATCGCTCTCGACGCGGAATTTAACCGCGGCAAAACCAAGAATCACTCCGAATATCAGCGCTAATATACCCAGCGCGATAACTGCTCCGAATAAACTCATTAACTGCTCACCAATCCGCTAAAGCCCATAAAGGCAAGAGACATAAGCCCTGCGGTTATCATCGCAATAGCCGAACCTTTAAACGCTACCGGCACGTCGGCGGCAGCTAAGCGCTCACGCAGAGCTGAGAATAAAATAAGTACCAGTGAGAAACCAATAGCGGCCCCTAAGCCATAAACAATAGACTGCACAAAGTTGTGTTGCTCGTTGACGTTAAGCAGAGCAACACCCAAAACGGCACAGTTAGTGGTAATTAGAGGCAGGAAAATACCCAGTAACCGGTACAGCGTAGGGCTGGTTTTGTGTACCACCATTTCTGTAAATTGTACGACCACTGCAATAACCAGGATAAAGCTGAGCGTTTGCAGCGACATTAAGTCGAGCGGCTCAAGCAGGTATTGATTTACCAGGTAGCTACAGACCGAGGCAAGAGTCAGCACAAAGGTGGTCGCTGCTGACATGCCTATTGCCGTGTCCAGTTTGCCGGAAACGCCCATAAAGGGGCACAACCCCAGGAACTTCACCAGTACAAAGTTATTAACCAGCACGGTGCCTATCAGTAGCAGTAAGTAATCGGTCATTTACCTTTCCGGATACTGTGTTTAACAAAGACCGCATATTATCGGTGTTTTGGCCGCCATAAACAACAGACAGAGGGCATGTGTTTTGGAGAAAATTTGTGCATTGTCATACTTTCTTCACGAAACTGCTCATTTAGTGTCATAAAGGCTAGGCAAGGTAGCTACAACTGAAGCCAAAATGGGTTTTAAACCACATGGTACTAATCAGTTATTTACAACGTTTTGATCGCTATTGCTATTGTTTATTTTCTGGTTTGCGGGCTAAGGATTTGCCCGGACAGATTGCACTGCTGACGTCGCGCAGTGGTGACGGTTACGGTTACCTGGTTATTGCATTAATGGCCTGGCTTCTGGACGAATCCGGCGACGACTATTTTGCCCACCTGTTACTTGCCTTTGCTTTTGAGCTACCGGTTTACTGGATAATGAAAAACAGTTTTCGGCGCCAGCGACCCAGTGAGTTAAATTTATCCTTTGCCGCTTTGGTTGTCGCCAGTGATAAATTCAGTTTTCCCTCTGGCCATACCGCAGCTGCGGTTCTGTTTTCTACAGTAACCTATCAGTACTACCCAAATCTTGGCTTAGTCTGTTTTGGCTGGGCTGCCGCCATTGGTGCCTCCCGAGTTGTGGTTGGTGTCCATTACCCCAGCGATATTGTTGCCGGCGCTTCGCTGGCTATTGTCGTATCGGAGTTCGTTATATGAAAATTCTTTATGGTATACAGGGCACGGGTAATGGTCACCTGAGTCGCTGTCACACCATGGCAAAGTCTCTTGCAAAATATAATGTTGATATTGATTACCTGATATCGGGGCGTGATGTTGCCGGCTTATTCGATATGGACGTTTTCGGCGATTATCAGTGGCAGCAGGGTTTGTCTTTTGTCACTGAAAAAGGGCGGTTACGAAGACGTAAGACGTTGCTGAACAACGACTGGAGTCAGTTTTGGCAGGATGTAAAAAAGTTACCGGTAAAAAATTACGATTTAGTGATCACAGATTATGAACCCGTAACCGCCTGGGCGGCTAAGAAAGCCGGAGTACGCTGTATTGGCTTGGGTCGTCAGTATGCGTTTCAAGAGCCTGAATTGTTCCGGCGTTTGTCCTGGTGGCAGAAAAAGCTGATATCTTCATTTGCGCCCTGTTCAGAGCCTGTCGGTATGCACTGGCTTTCAACCGGTAATGCGATTCCCCCTGTGGTCAGGCATGAAGAAAATAACTGTGGTGGCTTAATGCAACGTGTGGTTGTGTATTTACCCTTTGAAGACCCACGGCATGTGATTGAACAATTGCAGCCTTTAGATAATTACGAGTTTTCTTTTTTTCATCCTTTGGCAAAGCGCGAATCTTTAGGTCATATTGAGTGTTACCCTCCCTCGAGAGCGGAGTTTGCCGCTCACTTCAATAAGGCGTCGGCTATTTTGTCTAATGCGGGGTTTGAAACCAGTTGCGAGGCTCTGAGTCAGGGCAAAGCGCTTGCAGTAAAACCTTTGACCGGTCAGTTTGAGCAAAAATGGAATGCGCAGATACTGCAGGAGCAGGGGTTGGCGCATGTCCTTAAGCGAATCGACAGTGTGTCAATTGATAGCTGGTTAACCCAACGTAATCCGCAACGGTTATATTGGCCTAGTGTTGCAGATGAATTAGCTCAGTGGATATCTAAAGGCGCTGAGCAGCCGGTTACTGAACTGAGTGCAGGGCTGTGGTCCAGAAACGAAAAAACCGCCGTATAGGCGGTTCTCTCTAAATGTGGCTCCCCAGGTTGGATTCGAACCAACGACACATGGATTAACAGTCCACCGCTCTAACCAACTGAGCTACTGGGGAATTGAACAGGTTGGATGTTGCTTGGCTCCCCAGGTTGGATTCGAACCAACGACACATGGATTAACAGTCCACCGCTCTAACCAACTGAGCTACTGGGGAACAACATTCAACGGCTGCGAATATTAAAGCTCATACGCAGGGGTGTCAACTATTCTGCGAAGGTTTTTAAAGGAAAACGGTTCGGTTGTCGAAAAAGTCGACAAAATAGCTTTTTTAATCATATTAGCGCTAAAACATACGCCAATCGCTGTCGATGACAATGTCAAGTAACTGTAAAATATTCATCTATAACATAAGTGCTATGTTTATCGCTGATCTCATTATCCACAGATATCTGAATGTCGCAGTAGATAACGGCTACATGATCTTATCCACGGAATCTGTGGATAACCTTGTGTTTAACTCTGTTAAGTCGTAAGACTCATGCGGGTTTGAAGGCATTTTTAGGTCTGGTTAAAAAATAACGCAGTGATTTAATTTCTATAAAATACAATGGGTTATGTTATTTTGATGAATAAACACTCATGTTGGTGATTACGTCACCAACCAATGCCTGAAGAATCAGCAACTTGTGTATTTCTTAGTGAATTTGACTAAAAAACGCGCCAAAAAATCTTTCTAAAAATAAGTTGATCGGGCTTGACATTGCTTAAATTGATCGGGATCTGATTGACTTTATCTGAGGTCAACTTTTAGTAATTTGTAATAAAACTATCAAAATAGAAAAGGGCAATATTGGCGTGATTTGAGCTGGAATGACTGTTCAATTAATAGGGTTTTGGCGCTCATTCAGGAAAATGGCGCCAAAACCTTTATTTTATAAACTTTCTGAGAAGTCTTTAATTCTCTTAACCGCTTCTTTTAATACATCCATGCTGGTCGCAAAGGACAGGCGGCAATAACCATCGGTACCGAAAGCTGAGCCCGGCACTAGGGCCACGTTTGCTTCGGTAAGTAGTTTTTCGCAAAGTTCAACGTCACTGCTGACCTTAGCTTTAGCCATTAGTTCGTCAACCTGTGCGAACGCGTAGAAGGTACCGTCACCGGGCACACAGTTAACGCCGTCGATACTATTTAAGGCATCTACCAGGTAGTCGTGACGCTCTTTAAATGCACTTACCATTGTGTCAATGCAGCTCTGGTCACCATTTAATGCCGCCGCCGCTGCATACTGACTGATGCTGGTTGGATTTGAAGTACTTTGTGACTGCATTTTTTTCATGGCTGCAATAATAGGTTTAGGTCCGGCAGCATAACCGATACGCCAGCCTGTCATTGCATAAGCTTTGGATACTCCGGTCAGGATAACGGTGCGATCTTTAAGATCCGGAGCCACCATAGGGAAGTTAGCAAAAGCCGAATCACTCCAGAGGATATGTTCATACATATCATCAGTGGCGATAAGTACCTTTGGATAGTCACGCAATACTTCAGCCAAAGCTTTTAGTTCGTCTGCTGTGTATGCCGTTCCCGCCGGGTTAGACGGGCTATTAATGAACATTAACCGGGTTTTATCGGTCAAGGCTTCGCGCAGTTGTTCTGGTGTGATCTTAAAACGCTGATCAATACCGGCTTTAACAATAACGGGCTCTGCGCCAACTAGTTTGGTCATATCCGGATAAGAAACCCAATAAGGTGCGGGGATAATGACTTCATCACCCGGGTTTAACCAGGCACTGAGCAAATTAAAAATACTGTGTTTGCCGCCGGCAGAGACAATAATTTCTTTGCGCTCGTAGCTCAGGTTATTGTCGCGCTGCAGCTTTTTAATGACTGCATCTTTTAGCTCGTCGATACCATCAACCGCAGTGTATTTTGTTTTACCATCGCGAATCGCCTGAATAGCCGCTTCTTTGATAAAATCTGGTGTATCAAAATCTGGCTCGCCGACGCCCAGACCAATAACATCTTTGCCTTGTTGGCGTAATTCATTGGCTTTTTGAGTAACCGCCAGAGTCGGCGATGGTTGAATCGCATTGATACGATCAGAGAGTTGATAATCCACGTTCAGATCCTGTTTTTCGCAAGGGTTGAAATGCCCATTACTATACGGATCGCAGTGGCTAAAGTCTATTCTCCGTAGCCACAAAGCACAGTCTCATGTACACTATTTGGCTATCGAACTGAGGAGGGATTGAATGGCAGCTGCCGACGCATCAAGAAGTCTTATCAGCGCGCCGGTAGGACAAAAACTCTGGGAAATGACCTGGCCGGTTATTTTCGGTGTGGCTACTCTTATTAGCTTCAATGTTGTCGATACCTTCTTTATCAGTATGCTCGGAACAGACCCTCTTGCGGCTGTCAGCTTTACTTTTCCCGTTACTTTCACCGTTATAAGCCTGGCCATAGGTTTAGGTATAGGCACTTCTGCTGTCATTGCCCGTAAATACGGCTCAGACAGGCCGGAAGAAGCTCATTTTGATGGTTTTTCTGCGCTTTCAGTATCCGCCATACTAGTTGCAGCATTGGCACTCATAGGCTATTTGCTGATGGACCCGGTTTTCAGTTTATTGCAGGCACAGGAACGATTGATGCCGCTGATACGAGAGTATATGACGCTCTGGTATCTGGGTTGCGTGATGTTGGTTACGCCTATGGTTGGGAATGCGGTTTTGCGGGCCGCCGGTGACACACGAACACCATCGCTTATTATGGCTTCCGGTGGGTTGGCAAACGCCATTTTTGACCCAATTTTAATTTTTGGCTGGGGTCCAATACCCGCTATGGGCATTGAGGGCGCCGCTCTTGCCAGTGTTATTTCCTGGTTTAGTGGTGTCTTTTTAGTGTTTTGGTTACTGCGCAGAAACAAGTTGGTTTCTTCCAAACCGCCGGGTGGACGAGCTTTTTTTCAAGCATGGGTTAAGTCAGCCCGCGGTATTTTAAAAATAGGTATGCCGGCAGCCAGCGCCAATATGCTGACGCCATTAGCTATGTCAGTGATGACTGCTATTGTCGCATCTTACGGAGCTCCGGCCGTGGCAGCGTTCGGTGTCGGGTCCCGACTGGAGTCACTGGCCAGCGTCATTATACTGGCGTTGTCCATGTCATTGCCGCCATTAATTAGCCAGAACTATGGTGCGGATCGTATTGATCGGGTGAAAGAAGCCTACCGGACGGCGTTAAAAGCCGTGCTGGCCATTCAGGCGGTCATTTATTTACTGATGCTGGTAACCGCACATTGGATAGCTCAGGTATTTGCTGAAGAGCAGGCGGTTGCGGACATTGTTAAGCTTTTTATTTATATTATGCCGTTGGGTTACGGGTTACAGGGCATTATTATACTGACCAATTCCAGCTTTAATGCTGTGCACCGGCCAATGAACGCGTTGTGGTTAAGTATCATTCGTCTATTTGTTTTATTCGTACCACTCTCATATTTAGGGAGTTTACTCGCTGACTTAACCGGTTTATTCATTGGTGGTGTGGTCGCTAATCTGTTTACTGCTGTTATTGCGTATTGGTGGTTTTCACGCGAGTTGAGGAGAGAACGTGGCTAAGAAATTTGAACTGGTTTCTAAATACAAGCCGGCGGGTGACCAGCCCAAAGCCATTGAGTCGCTGCTCGATAATCTGGACGCCGGTTTGGCGCATCAGGTGCTTTTGGGGGTAACTGGTTCAGGTAAAACCTTTACCATGGCAAACGTTATTGAACGCTCGCAGCGACCTACGTTGATACTGGCGCACAATAAAACCCTGGCGGCGCAGCTTTATGGAGAGATGAAAGAGTATTTCCCCAATAACGCGGTGGAATATTTTGTCTCTTACTATGACTACTATCAGCCCGAAGCTTATGTGCCGACAACTGATACTTTCATTGAGAAAGACGCCTCAATTAACGACCACATAGAGCAAATGCGTTTGTCAGCTACCAAGGCTCTGATGGAACGCCGTGACGTAGTTCTGGTTGCGTCAGTATCAGCCATTTACGGTCTGGGTGACCCTGAGTCCTACATGAAAATGATGCTGCATTTGCGTCGCGGTGACATTATCGATCAACGTGACGTTCTGCGGCGTTTGGCTCAGTTGCAGTATAAGCGAAACGACGCAGCCTTCGAGCGCGGTACGTACCGGGTTCGTGGCGATGTGATTGATATTTTCCCGGCCGAGTCGGAAGAAATAGCAGTACGTCTGGAGCTGTTTGACAGCGAGGTTGATCGTATTAGCTTTTTTGAACCGTTAACCGGGCAGGTGACGGAAAAAGACGTTGCGCGTGCCACTATTTATCCGAAAACGCATTATGTAACGCCGCGGGAAGTGCTGGTTAAAGCCATTGATAAGATAAAAGATGAGCTGAAAGATCGCCGCGATATTCTGCTTAAGCAAAACAAACTGATAGAAGAGCAGCGGATTAATCAGCGTACGCAATTTGATATTGAAATGATGCTGGAGCTTGGCTACTGCTCGGGCATTGAAAACTACTCACGTTACCTGTCGGGTCGTGCGCCGGGCGAGCCGCCACCAACCTTAATGGACTATTTACCTGATGATGCATTGCTGATTATTGATGAATCGCACGTTACTGTGTCGCAGGTTGGTGCCATGTACAAAGGTGACCGTTCGCGTAAAGAAAACCTGGTGGAATACGGTTTCCGTTTACCATCAGCCCTGGATAACCGGCCGCTTAAATTTGATGAGTTTGAGGCTATAGCGCCACAAACCCTGTATGTGTCAGCGACACCGGGCAAGTATGAATTAGAGCGCAGTGGCAATGAAGTGGTTGAGCAGGTTGTCAGACCGACCGGGTTGATTGACCCTCAGATAGAAGTGCGTCCGGTTGCCACCCAGGTGGATGATTTAATGTCTGAAATACGTTTACGGACAGAGTTAGGCGAACGGGTTCTGGCGACAACTTTAACCAAAAAGATGTCGGAAGATTTAGCCGACTACCTGGATGAACACGGTATAAAAGTGCGTTATCTGCACTCAGACATTGATACTGTTGAACGTATGGAGATTATCCGCGATTTACGTCTGGGTAAGTTCGATGTGCTGGTAGGTATTAACTTGCTGCGGGAAGGTCTGGATATGCCGGAAGTGTCGCTGGTCGCGATATTAGACGCAGATAAAGAAGGCTTTCTACGTTCCGACCGTTCGTTAATTCAGACGATAGGGCGTGCCGCACGTAACGTTAACGGCCGCGCCATTTTATATGCCGACCGTATTACCGGCTCTATGCAACGCGCTATGGATGAAACTGACCGTCGCCGCGAGAAGCAAATTGCTTACAACAAAGAGCACGGTATTACTCCGCAGGGGCTGAATAAAGACATCACCGACGTGATGGATCTGGGTCAGGGTTCCGCTAAAGCTCGTAAAAGTAAGGCTGAAAAAGCACTGGCTGAAGTCGCCTCCGGGTATGATGCCCGGACTGTGGTTGTCAAAGACGCGAAAGCGGTGATGAAAGAAATCGACGCTAAAGAGAAAGAGATGTACAAAGCGGCGCAGAATCTTGAGTTTGAACAAGCAGGTAAACTGCGCGATGAAGTCGCTGAACTGCGTGAACAACTTAAACGAGCAGTTTAAAGATAAATACCCTGCAACGAACAGGGTTATCGCTTTTATCAATTGGCTGTAACAATCTTAATCGGCAATAATTAACAAAAGTCGAAGTGGGAGATTGTTATGAAAGACGCAGTAAAGACAGTATCATTTGGTATCATGCATTTTACTATCGCCTTTGGCGTAGTCTGGTTAATGACAGGTGACGTCGTGCTTGGTGGTGCTATTGCTCTGATTGAACCTTTAGTGAATACAGTAGGTTATTATTTCCATGAAAAAATCTGGCAGCGAGGCGACAAGCGCCGGGCAGCGATTGGTAGAGAGAGCACGATACCTGGATAAAGAAGGCCGGGCGAGTATCCCGCTTTCACTCCTGCTGGTGCTTTTATTTGAAATGCGTGGCTATGTCGCCGCCATCATATCTCTGACTTTTTCTGAAGACCGAACTCGATTATTGAAACTCTTCTACACCAGTTCAGAGCAGTTCGGGCTGATGCTACTGATTGGCCTGCCTGCCTTAATTGTTTTGCTGGCAACCACCTTTGTCGGCGAAGACAAACCTAACTGGGCAAATAGATTAATGCGTTTTGCTCAACCTCTGTTATTACTTTCTTTAGTTTTTGATGCCGTACTCATTTCCTGGTTGTTCATTGAGCAACATGGTGCTTTTTCATTTGGACGAGCAGCAATTGTTTTTGGTTGGTTTATTTGTGGTTGGTATTTAATAAAGTCCAGACACTGGCGTTTTTATCGACAGCACCTGATTAAGATAGAGTAACTTAAGTAAAGGGAGTTGATTTTTAAGGTTTAACGTTCTTTAATGGCTGTCTGAGAACTGATTCGGACCGGCATGAACTTCTTAAATAACTTTTTTCTGCTTAAAGACGAAGGAACGTCAGAAAATGGTGTTCCCAATTGGCGAGTCAGCGCACTAAGAATTATTCTTTTCTCGGGAGCTTTCCTTTCATTAGCTGTTTTTATTGATACGCTTGTCCCTTTATTAGAGTTGCATTTAATTTTCACTATAGGCGTTACCTCCACATTTTTGGGAGTGATGCTGACCCTATTTTGGTTAAGTACTCGATACTATCATTTTTGTGCTCATTCTCTGCATGTCATGATTATTGCCGCGAGTTTGTCCTGTAATCTTTTATTAGTCGACTTGAGCCTTGCACAAGTTAGCTCAATGTTTATGTATGCTTCACCACTTATAGCGTTGATGCTTTTAGGTGGACGTGCTGCATTATTCTACGGCATTCTTAATATTGTGCCGTTTTATATTATTCTTAACGATATCGACTTATCAGAATTGACAGGAATTAACGAACAGTTACCTGATGCGTCTCTATATATTTTGGGACTTATTTTTCTGTTTTTTAACATCTGTATTCCTCTCGCAGTGGCTCGTACAATAGTCGCTGCAAAACGTCTGAATCAGGAAACTCAAAAGTCTAACGATTACTTAAAAGGTAAGAACTCGCTTTACCGGGTGTTTTTTGCCGAGTCGAGAAGACCCAAAGTTATTGTTAATGAAGACGGGTTAATTACAGATTTTAATAAACAGGCCGGTGATATTTTTGGTTTAGATGAGTCGACGAGAAGTGGTTGTCAGTCTATTTCTAACTGGTTTCCCGATATTAATCATGCCAAATTACCCACGGGTGGCAAGATTATCCGTCATGAGCATACATACCAACAAGTTGTCAGATTAGAAGTTCCGGAAGCCAGCTCTTATGTTTATGAATTTGTCGATTGCACACAAGAGAAAACGCTGGAGAGTAACCTGACGTTCTTAGAGCAGGAAAACCGCCGTTTGCGGTACCTGGATACTCAGACAAACTTGCCGAACAGCGACTGGTTTGAGTTGCAATGCAATAAATTAATTTCTAAGTCAGATCGTGAATTCTTTGTGGTTGTTGCACAAAGTGAAAGCGAGGACTACCTCAGGTTAAAGTATGGTGAAAGTGTTATCAGAAGACTTTTAGCGTCTTCATACAGCCGGTTGAAGAAGCACCGGCAGCATCCGCGCTTAACTGCGACTATTGCGTTAAATAAGCTGGTGTTTATTTTGCCAAAGACGGTAGAGAACGAATTAAAAGACGTTTTACTGGATATTAAAAACTCTCTCGATAAAGAATACACCTTTCAGGGTATTAAATGTCAGCAGTCTTTTCAGTTCGGTGTGGCCAGGTTTCCTAAGCATGGTGAAACCGCCGACGTTGTTGTTTCCCGTGCGTTGGAAGCAAAAAAATTCGCTTCTGTGAACCAGTTTTATCATCTTTATGATACTGAAAACTCAGAAGAGTTTATGGAACGCCATGAAATCTCAATTCTTTTGGATGAAGCCATACAGAACGACGAGTTGGATGTTTGTTTTCAACCGAAAGTGACTGCCGATGGCACTTGTGTCGGGCTTGAAGCACTTGCCCGCTGGGACAGCCCTGTACTGGGTTCCATTTCTCCGGCTATTTTTATTCCAATTGCAGAAGAGTACCGAATGATAAGTCGCTTAACCGATTTAATTGTTCAGAAAGTCTGTGCTCAGATATCGCTGTGGAAGAAGAATGATTTCCCGCTGTTACCCGTAGCCATAAACATTTCACTACTGGACTTTTCTCAGCCCGATTTTATTTCGAAGCTGGTCAAATATCTGGCTGACTTTTCGGTTAAACCCTCACAGATAGAGCTGGAGTTAACAGAAACCTGTCTGGAGTCGGATAGGGTCAACTCCTTAGAGCTTATGAATGAATTGAAGTCCTGGGGCTTTAAGGTCTCGGTTGATGACTTTGGAGTCGGCTATTCCAGTGTTACCCGGTTGGCTTATTACCCGATTGATAAGTTAAAGCTGGACAGAGCGCTGCTTCGCGGCATAAAAACCTCCGGGCGACAATACAGCTTAGTTAAGGGTATTTTTAATATTTGCTCTGAATTGAAAATTAAATGTGTCGTTGAAGGTGTAGAAGAAAAGTCTCAGTTAACAAGGTTAACCGAAATTGGCTTTTCAGAGTTTCAGGGGTTTTACTTTTCTAAGCCGTTAACGGTAAGTCGCTATGAAAAGCATGTTAAAACCCACGGTCTGGTCTTTTTAGATAAAACTGGTCAGCGACTGTCTTAATTTGTCTGGCCAGTTAAGTAATACCACTTGCCATCTTCGAAGATAAAATCAGATTTTTCTTCCATAAAAGCAATATCATCTCCGTCACGATAAAATGCGCGGAAATGCACCTGTCCTTTATTCTGATCTACGCTGGAAGAAATAACCTGCAGTTTAAGCCAGTTTGGTGAGTCGCTTAAATCGAGAAATGCGGGACGGTAGCTGCTATGCCATGTCGCTTCTAAGTAGCCTGCTAAGCGTCCGACAAAGGCACTGTAGCGTGAACGCATTAAGGCTTCAGGCGATGACGCAAGTGATTCTCCATTATGATATGGATAGCAACAATGTTGATAGGTTTTATCGAGGCCGCAAGGGCAGGGTTCAGATAGTTTCATAGCGCGAACTTTACCAGCACGCGCGCTGATTTCAACTGCAATTTTTAATCTGTTTTGCCGGAGTGATTTTTGCCCAGGCCCCCACTTATTGTTAGTTGCAGGGCTTCGGCAGGCTTCATCGTTAGTGACTCAATACAATCCGCCGGCACTATGACCATATAGCCGCCGACGTTATAACTCATGGGCAAGAATACCGCTACCTGGTCGCCTTCCATCAATTCCGACAAGCGGTCACCCTTAATGCCGCTTTTCTTGGTGACGATACCAATAAGCCGCAGTTTGCTGCCGGGCAGGGTGACTAATACAACAGACTCTTCAGCGAAGTTTTTGCCCGACATCATTTCAAAGACATCGTTAATGGTACCGTAAAGACTGCGCAGCAGTGGCAGCCGGTTGATGAGCTTTCCGGGAAGCTGCCAGAGAGAATCAATGAAGTTCCAGCGAGAGCTAAAGCCAATAAGCATAGCGATAGCTAAAAAGCTGATAAAGGCGAGGCCCGGGAAGTATGAAGACTCTCCCAATAAGGTTATCCATATAGGCTTAAGCCAGGTTTCAATGGTAACTAGCAGCCATTGCAGTAACGCAAAGGTCACAACAATGGGCAGTAAAATGGCTAACCCTTTAAATAAATACTTCAGCGTTCTTTTCATTATTTAATAAGTCTTTTGGCACAGAGTTAGCCGCATTGTGAAGCGAATAGATCAATCGGACAAGTAATATTCTATGGTGGATACAACCCTTACATTTTTCAGATGAGGGTTATGTCGGTCGCGAGCACTAATGCTAAACTGCCCCTGACGCGCCTGTTTGATTTTTCCCAGTTGAGAGTTCGAGTCTATAGCGAACTTTTCTGCTACTTCCCGTGCTTTCTTGGTGGCCTCTTCTATCATTTCAGGCTTTACCTCATTCAACCGGGTAAATAAGTATTCTGGTTGCGCCTGATAATCGTCGCTACTGAGGACAATACCTTCTTTACCCAGGTCGGCAAGGTCTCCCATAACGCTGCGAACCTGCTCAACTTTATTGGAGTAAACCGTAATGGCCTGTGTGGCGGTATAACGAAATTCTGCCGGTTGAGATGAACCGTAACGCTGGGCTGATTTATCGGTAATAGAAGGGGCTGACGAGGATATTTCATCCGGCTCGATGCCTTTTTCCCGTAAGAAGGCGATGACCTTTTTATTGGATGCTTCCATAGTTTCATAAATTTCTGATAAATCGTTGCTGGCCGCGGTAAATTGAATAGGCCAGATAACGGTGTCGGCAAGATATTCTCTTTCAGACAAGCCTTTTACGGTCACACTGCGCTCCATCGATTTATGCTCAAGCACGGCATTTGAGCCGATGATGCCAATAACGACAAAGCTAATGATTAGAGAGATGCCTAATATCAGAGTATTTTTGGTTGAGCTCATCAAAATCCCCAGAATTGTTTGAAAAAAGTGGCTTGCGGTAACGTACAGTCGTACGAGTATTTTCTCATTCTATTTATAGGTGACCAGCGGTAATTTATCCAGTGGGAATTTGCCCCCGCTGCCGTTCAGCAGCAGTGGGCGACAGTTCAGCGAATTAAAATGAATAGCGGACAGTTGCGCTTAAGCTGTCAACATCCAGATCCTGAGTTTCTCTATGAGTTTCATAGCCAAGACCGAAAGAGAAGTTTTTCGTAACGTGATAGAAAGCGGAAAGGTTAAAGCGAACAAGTTCTTCGTCAAATGCTACATAATCAAGTTTTGCGTCAACTTCAACGTTCGGAGTCAGCATAGAACGAAGTCCAATGCCTACACCCCAGGCATTCTCAGATGCCGATGCAGAAAACTCTTGGACAGAACCTGAAAATTTTGCTCGCTCAAAAGACGCCGTCGCGTATAAATCCGTTGTTTCCGTTAAGTGTTTGTACGAACCAACACCTGCGGACAGAAAATCGATGTCTAAATCGAAACCTGAGTCATCATTGGAGACAGAGTCGAAATCTGCAAATACGAAAAGGTTATCTAAAACGACCAGATCCGGGTTAATAGCAGCCGAACCGCCGACTCTGAATCCGTCGAAAGAAAGATCGCCAACTCCGTCAACGCCAACATCGGTATCAAGATAGGACGCATCAACTTTATTCCAGTTAGGGGATTGGGCCAGAACAGCGCCAGGTAAGGTCAGCATTGCCAATGCAACAACCGCTTTTCTCATAAATCTCTCCTTGGTTGAGAAAAGCGGGCAATATACCTTTAATAGCTAAGTGCTTCAATTGCTTTATATTTAACCTGACAGGAGATTGACGAGTGCCTATTCTCCTACGCTGTATGACAGAATTCGCGATAAATGACTGTAAGGTAACTGGGTCTGCTGATGCCAGTGGTTAAACGCACTTTGAGCTTGTTTTAACCCTTTTTGACTGGTGGGAGAAGCGTCTATCAGCTTGTAGTTGGTCAACGCGGTGATAACATCATTGGAAAGAATAAAACCGTCCCAGCCAAGCTCGCGCAAAACATACTGTGGGGTAACGCCGCCTAATCGCGAACCGTTCTTTTTAAGATAATGCAACAACTCCGCTTGTTGGCTCGATGGCCATTGAGCCAGAAACTGACCAAAACTGCCGTATTCTTCGGCTACTTCCACAATCATTCGTGCGTTAGCGGGCACGGTGTTTATTTTTTGCTGGTTGCGGACAATACGTTCATCTTTGGAAAGTGCCTCTAAGACTTCTGGTGGTACTTGTTGCCAGTAAAGCGGAACAAAACCTTTAAAAGCTTCCTCAAAACCCGGCCATTTCGCCTCAATAATTCGCCAAACAAAACCCGCCCGAAAAATACAGCGGGTAATAGTAGCAAGTACATCCCGGTCTTCGAGTTGTTCTAATTGGGTTACGGACGATACTTTAGGCAGGCGTGCAAGCATCGCACTTTCGCCACCTTTACGCTGGCAGGCTCTGTCATAGAAACGAGAAAAGTTGATTGTTATATCGGTCATGGTCTTCCTGCTTTTTAATCTAGCATCCAGTCTGCAATGGCGCGGCAATGAAGTTCGGTGGTATCGAACAATGGCAGGGCAGAATGTTCTTGTTTAACCAGCAGACCAATTTCAGTGCAGCCTAAAATAACGCCTTGTGCGCCTTGCGCTGCCAGGTCCTCAATAATTCTTAGGTATTGTTTGCGTGCGCTATCAGTAAATTGGCCATGGCACAGTTCTTTAAAAATAATGTTGTCGACTGTATTGCCGTCACTTTCACCGGGTATCAGTACCTTAATGTTTTGTTGTTCAAGGCGCTCTTTATAAAAAGGTTGCTGCATGGTGAAGCGTGTACCCAGCAACCCAACCTGGTTAACGTTGTTTTGTTTAAGGTGCACCGCCACAGCGTCGACAATGTGCAATAACGGCAGTTTGACCGCGTCTTCAACCTGTGGAGCCACTTTGTGCATTGTATTTGTTGCTATAACAATACTTTCAGCACCCGCTTTTTCCAACTGCCGGGCTTTGGCAATAAGAGCTTGTGTAGCTGCATCCCAGTCACCCTTACTTTGCATCTCTTCAATAGGCGCAAAGTCGAGGCTGGCCAGAAGAATTTCAGCACTGTGCAAGCCTCCCAGGCGCTTATTTATTAGCTGGTTCAAACGCTTATAATAAGTGCTGGTTGATTCCCAGCTCATGCCACCAATAATGCCGACTGTTTTCATTAAAGCCTCCGCAACCGTCTTTTAAACACAGCCTACCTTAGTTTCTTAAGCAAGTTAACGCAGAGTTTAGATGAAAAATATCTAATTTATATTGCGTTTATTTTAATTGAACGATCAATTAACCTTAACGCCGTTGTCACATTAGCCCCATACATTAAGGAACTTCACTACAACACAAGAAACAGGAACTTTTATGAAAACTTATGTGCCTATGAAGCAAAGCTTAATTGCACTATCTGTACTATCAGCATTATCTGCTACCTCCCTGCCAGCAATGGCGCAAGACACTCAAGATCAGCAAGCAGAAGAAGAAAAAGAACAAATGGAAGCCATTGTGGTTACTGGCCGCAGTGTTTCTTATGCGAATAACGCCGCTTCTGCAGAAATGAAAAAGCAGCAAACGTCTATGACCAGCGCTTTGGCAATGGTTGATAACTTACCTGGCGTTTTGGTAAACGAAGGCGACCCGTTCGGCTCTGATGAATGGTCAACCAGCATCTCAATTCGCGGTTTCCAGTTAGATTTAGAATCTCAGCAAATTGGTATGACTGTAGATGGTATTTCTAACGGCAACTCAAACTACGGTGGTGGTACTAAAGCCAGCCGTTACATTGACACTGAAAACTTACGTGGCACGGAAGTTTCTCAGGGTACAGCTGACATTAGTTCTCGTTCAAACGAGGCTTTGGGCGGTACCTTGAACTTTACGACTATTCGTCCTGCGTACGAAGAACAGTTTACCGTTAGCACCACGATTGGCGAGCATAACGCACAAAAACTGTATGCACGTTACGATACTGGCGAAATTGCTAAAGACACTTACGCGTGGTTTTCTCTTTCGAGCCAACAAAACGATGACTACATGGATGGTTCGGTAACCAATACGCGTGACCATGCTGAAGGTAAAATTATCAGTCGTGTTGGTGACGTAGATTTAACGGGTTACGTGAGTTACGACGACGCTCAGGAATATACCTATCAACGAGTTTATGGTTTAGCACAGTATGAACAAAACTCTGAATGGGACGGCCTGACTGAAGACTGGACAGGCATTCCTTATCAAGACCAGGCATGGCGTGAAGGTTGGGTAACTGAACGTGAAAACCTGTTTGGTTACCTAAAAGCCGACTTCATGTTGGGTGAAGTGGATGTCAGCACTAACGTTTACTATCACGAAAACGAAGGTGCTGGTAAGTGGATTCCATATTACATTGCTGATGTCACCGACGACGGTGCAGGAAACCCTCACTCGGAACTGGACCCTTCAACCACAGCTTACGGTGGTTCTTCACAAGGTTTTATCTATTTTGTTAACCGCGACGGACAGTCATTATCACCTGAAGCAGGCTGCGAGAGCTCAATTGGTTACCCTTATGGCGGTGGTGGAGCCGAAGTAGACCCGGGTTGCTATGAGCAAGGCTCTATGCCGGTCAGTTCGCATCGTCATACCCACTACGAAAAGCAACGCTACGGCGTCAATGGTGATTTTGTATGGGATACCACAATTGCCGGTATGGCAAACACCTTGCGTGGTGGTTTCTGGTACGAAGATTACCAGCGTGATGAGTACCGTGACTGGCATAAAACCATTGATGCAGCAGCGAGTCCACGTCCGGAAAGCAACCCTTACTGGGTTCAGTACAGCCGTGAATTCCCGGTCGAAACTTTGATGTACTACATTGAAGACGAGATTGATGCCGGATTTGCGAAATTCCGTCTGGGCGCCAAGAAGTTTGATGTTGAAGTGTCAAAAGAAGACCAGTTTAACCCGGATAACAATCTGAGCGTATCGTCTGACTCGGATGCTTTATTGTCAGCTGGTTTTGTGGCTCCTTTACCTGTTCGTGGACTGGAGGTTTTCGGTGGTTATGCAGAAAACTTTGCAGCCGTTAAAGATGCAGTATTAGAGCGTGACGATACGGATGTAAGCCAGGTTGAGCCAGAAACAGCGGACAATATTGATTTAGGTCTGCGCTATTCAACGCCGGGCTTTAATGCAAGTTTGACTTATTATGATATTAGCTTCGAAAACCGTATTACTTTTGTCAGCAATGAAGACGTTGACGGTATCGACTTCTTAGAAGCGGCAGCCGGTGGTTATGTTAACACAGGTGGTATTGAGTCTGACGGTATTGAAGCATCACTGGATTACAACCTGAGTGATAACCTTGGCGTTTATATGTCTTACACAAAAAATGACTCAACCTATACGGATGAAGCATTCCGCGGCAATACGGTACTGGGCAGTGCTCAGGACATGGCCGTTGTTAGCTTTGACTACACTAAAGGCGATTTCTATGCCGGCTTTAGTACTAAGTATGTTGGTGAGCGTTTCTTAGACCAGGCGAACACTCAGGAAAGCGATTCTTACGTTGTGAGTGACCTTTACATTGGTAAAACCGTTTATGACATTGGTGGTGCAATTGACAGCATGGAGCTGAGCTTCACTGTGAATAATGTCTTTGACGAAGATTACCTTGGTACTATCGCTCCGGGCGCTGGTTGGATTGGTGCGCCACGTACGGTTGCACTTAATGCTAAGTTTGTATTTTAAAACTACCCCGAACCACATGCGGTTAACGCCGCATGTGGTTGCTTTAGTAGCAAGCAACAACAAGGTAATCAATACACATGTATAAACTACTAGCACTATCCACATTACTACTGAGTGGCTCTGTTTTTGCTGATGCACCAGGCCGGATTTTATTTGGTTCATGTTCGCATCAGGACAAAGACATTCCCATTTTTAACAGCATTATTGATGACGACCCTGAAGTTTTTGTGTTTCTTGGGGACAATGTATATGGCGACACCGAAGACATGTCAGTGTTGCAGAATAAATATGAAAAACTGGGCTCTAAGCCGGGTTTTAAAGAACTAAAAGAGCAAGCAGAGCTCATCGCTATTTGGGATGATCATGACTACGGTGCGAACGACGCCGGCAAGGATTACCCTAAAAAAGAAGCGTCAAGAGATATCATGCTCGACTTTTGGGGTGAGCCGGAGAACTCTCCGCGTCGCACTCGTGAAGATGGAATTTACACCTCATACACCTACGGTGAGGGCGAAGAAAGCATTCACGTAATTTTGCCCGATTTGCGTTGGAACCGGGACGATATTGCCCACGTGACGCGTGAAGAGTATGCAAACGAACGTAAACCGAAAAACATGGGGCCTTATAAAGTTCACAGCGACCCTGACGCCAGTATGATTGGCGAAAAACAATGGCAGTGGCTGGAAGAACAGTTACAAAAGCCGGCGCGTATTAAAGTCATTGGCTCCAGCTTACAGCTTTTAGCTGATTTTACCGGTTGGGAGTCGTGGGCGAATTTCCCCTCTGACCGCCAACGTTTGTTTAATCTTATTAAAAAACATAAGGTTAATGGTGTTATCTTGATAAGCGGCGACACCCACTGGGGTGAAATCAGTTACTACGACGAAGATTTAGACTACCCACTATGGGAAGTTACGTCATCAGGACTGACTCAAGAGTGGAAAGACGTTAGCCCTAATAAACACCGCATCGGTCAGTTTATCAATAAGGTAAATTATGGTGCGCTGGACGTTGACTGGGAAAAAGACGATCCGGTTGTGACTCTTGGACTTTACGATGAAGAAGGTGATGTAGTTAACGAACACCGCTTCAGGCTGTCAACGCTGGAACCTTACGAATAAAAATTAAACCATGTGAGAAAGCTATGCCAAAAGTAGGAATGGAATCAATGCGGCGTCAGCAGTTAATCGATGCCACCATCGATGTGGTTGCTGACGTAGGCTTACGAGGAGCAACCATAAACTTGATTTCGCGCAGGGCGGGGATGTCGTCCGGTATTATCAGCCATTATTTTGGCGGTAAGCAGGCGCTAATTGAGGCCTCTGTACGGTATTTGCTTTCTCAGCTCAAAATGGAGCAGTCACCGGATAACCCGTATGACCGCTTGATGAAAATTGTTGATTTGAACTTTTCTGATGTGCAGCAGGCAGATTCAAGCACAAAAACCTGGTTAAGCTTTTGGGGGCAGTCAATGCATGACGCCGACTTATATCGCTTACAGGAGCTGAATAAGCGCCGGCTTGTGAGTAATTTGCGTTACAGTTTCAAGCAACTACTGAATCCCGAAAGTGCGCGTGAGGCAGCGGAAGTGACGGCCGCGTTAATTGATGGTTTTTGGTTGCGCTGTGCATTAAGCCGGGCAAATGAAGAGAAGTTCAGTCAGGCAAAAAAATACTGCAAAAAATACATTAATGGTGTGCTGGAACAGCACGGTGTCAGTTAAACCATTGCCAAATTATAAGGGAGTTATCGTTGTCCTCTACATTACTTAAAAACTTTATTCATGGCCGTTACGTCGACGACAGTAACCATGAATACTTTGACGTGATCAACCCAGGTACCGGGAAAGTGATTTACACCGTAGAGTCGGCAGGAGAGTCGCTGTTGGAAGACGCGGTGGAAAGTGCTCAAAGAGGGTTTGAGGTTTGGTCACAAACCCCTCCAATTGAGCGAGCCCGAGTATTACAACGTGCAGCGGCGATTCTACGAGAGCGCAATGACGAGCTGGCAAAGCTTGAAGTGCTGGATACCGGTAAGCCCTGGCAGGAAGCTGTTGAAGTCGATGTTCAGACTGGATCGGATGCTATCGAGTATTTTGGCAACTTATGCCCGTCAATGATGGGCGAGCAACAAAGTGTCGGTAACGACTTCTTTTACACACGGCACGAGCCTTTAGGTGTCTGTTTTGGCATTGGCGCATGGAACTACCCGTTGCAAATTGCTTGCTGGAAAGCGGCTGCGGCCCTTGCTGCAGGTAATAGTATGATTTTCAAGCCATCCGAAGAGACACCTCGTGGCGCTGCGATGTTGGCAGAAATATTTATCGAAGCAGGCGTACCGGAAGGCGTATTTAACGTGGTGCATGGCGATGGTGTTGTCGGTAATTATCTGGTTCAGCATCCGTCGATTGCGAAAGTGTCGCTGACAGGTGAAGTAGGCACGGGCAAAAAGGTAATGGCCGCGGCGGCAGGTACCCTGAAGAATGTGACCATGGAACTGGGCGGTAAATCACCGCTTATTGTCTTTGATGATGCTGACATTGATGAAGCAGTAACCGGTGCCATGATGGGTAACTTTTACACCCAGGGCGAGGTCTGCACCAATGGCACTCGGGTTTTCGTGCACAAAGACTGTTACGACACTTTTATGGAGCGTTTATTAGAGCGCACCAAGAACAATATCGTAGTCGGCGATCCTATGGATCCTGAAACCAACCTGGGCGCGCTAATTTCTGAAAATCACCTGCATAAGGTCATGTCTTATATCGAACTTGGCAAAGAGCAGGGCGCTACTCTGGTATTTGGTGGCGAAAGATTAACGCCTGCGGGCTGTGAGAGTGGCTATTTTATTGGCCCCACTATTTTTACTGACTGCACAGATGACATGCGCATTACGCGCGAAGAGATTTTTGGTCCGGTGATGTCCGTTCTGACATTTGAAACGGAAGAAGAGGTCATTCAACGAGCTAACAATACCGATTACGGGCTGGCAGCTGGTATTTTCTGTCAGGACTTGCGCAGAGCTCATCGTGTCATCGCTCAGCTGGAAGCCGGTATTTGCTGGATTAATGCCTACGCTAATTCGCCGGTAGAGATGCCGGTAGGTGGTTACAAGCAATCGGGTATTGGTCGTGAAAATGGTGTGGAAGCACTTAAGTCTTATACTCAGACAAAATCAATTTATGTCGGAATGGATAAGCTGGAAGGTCCATTCTAATGACAGTGAATGAGAAATTCGATTACATCATTGTGGGGGCTGGTTCGGCTGGTTGTGTACTGGCCAACCGGTTAACAGAAGATCCGGATGTCTCGGTATTGTTATTAGAGACTGGCGGCTCAGACAAAAGTATTTTTATTCAGATGCCAACCGCGCTGTCGATTCCGATGAATACGAAAAAGTACGCCTGGCAGTTCCATTCGGAACCTGAGCCTTATCTGAACAATCGCGAAATGCATTGCCCCCGGGGCAAGGTTCTTGGTGGCTCCTCGTCGATTAACGGCATGGTTTATGTTCGCGGTCATGCGCGGGACTTTGATGAGTGGCAAGAGCATGGTGCTGAAGGCTGGGACTACCAGAATTGCCTGCCGTACTTTAAAAAGGCGGAAGACTGGGCTTTTGGTGCCGATGAATACCGTTCGAAAGATGGCCCTTTGGCGGTGAATAACGGTAACAATATGCAAAACCCGTTGTATAAAGCCTTTATTAAGGCCGGAGTTGACGCCGGTTATATGGAGACCAGTGACTATAACGGTTTTCAACAAGAAGGTTTTGGTGCCATGCATATGACCGTGAAAAACGGTGTGCGCTGGTCCGCTGCTAATGCGTATTTAAGGCCAGCTATGAGCAGACCTAACCTGGCGATAAAAACCGGGGTTCAGGTCAGTAAAGTGCTGCTGGAAGATAAGCGGGCTATTGGTGTCGAGCTTTATGAGAAAAACAACATTGCTCGCTTTTTTGTGAATAAAGAAGTGCTTTTAAGTGCAGGTTCCATTGGTTCTCCGCATATTCTTCAGCTATCGGGTATTGGTAACAACGAGACCCTATCTGCAGCAGGCATTGAAACTCAACATGAGCTGCCTGGTGTCGGGGAAAACTTGCAGGACCACCTGGAGTTTTATTTTCAGTATCAGTGCAAAAAGCCGCTGACGCTGAACAGTAAGCTAGGACCTCTGAGCAAGTTGGCTATTGGTGTACGCTGGATTTTATTCAAAACCGGCTTGGGCGCAACGAATCATTTTGAGTCCTGCGGTTTTATTCGCTCGAAAGAAGGTGTTGAGTGGCCGGATCTGCAATATCATTTTCTGCCGGCAGCCATTCGCTACGATGGTAAATCTGCTTTTGAAGGACATGGTTTTCAGCTGCACATTGGGCACAATAAGCCGAAAAGCCGTGGTTGGGTTAAAGTGAAAAGCTCAGACCCTTTTACCTCGCCCCAGATTCAATTCAATTATTTGCAGCATCAGGACGACATTGAGGCATTTCGGGCCTGCGTAAGATTATCCCGCGAGATTATTGCTCAGCCGGCAATGGATGAATACCGCGGCCAGGAAATACAACCGGGAAAAGACATTGTGACCGATGAGCAGATAGATGCTTTCGTGCGTGATGCCGTAGAAAGTGCTTATCACCCCTGCGGCAGTTGTCGTATGGGTGCCGAAGATGATGACATGGCAGTGATTGACTCACAAATGCGTGTACGTGGCTTGCAAGGACTTAGAGTTATTGACTCATCGGTTTTTCCGACGATTCCAAACGGCAACCTGAACGCGCCAACCATCATGGTCGCGGAGCGAGCGGCTGATATCATCAAGCATCAGAACCTGCCGAGAGCTGAAGTTGATGTTTATAAAGACCCGCAATGGCAACAGCGTCAGCGAAGTGGTGAGGCCAAGCGGAGCGCGTCATGTTAACTCTTGTCAGTATTGGCATGCTGTTTTTCATGGCCATGGTGGTCTTTATTGTTATGCGCTGGGGGCGGCTGAAACTTAACGGTCGCTACCCGGTGTCTACTATGACATTCATTGCTATTCTGTTTACCTCGGGTCTGGATGTTGGACTCATTATGTTCCCGCTGACAGAGTTCCCGGTTTATGCCGATATAAAGGAAAACAGCGAGTACGCTTTTGCCAACCCTTTGGCTATTGAGTTTGGTTTCTGGGGCTTTTTGGTCTGGGCCATTTACTTTGTCACTTGTTTTTATTTCTGCGCAATTGAACCCAAAGTAAAATTCTTTGAGATTACCTGGGTTAAGTGGATTAATAACATCGTGATAATTGGCACCTGTGCTTTTACCGCGCATTTGTTATTTGCGAACTTGAGCTGGTATTTACCCAGTATTGCGGTCAGCGAAGGCTTCCCCTGGTACTACGCGCTGATTGTCGGCGGCACCATTTTATTTGCGGTGTACTCAAGTACCGAGCTTAAGTTTGTTAAGATTCTTAGCTTGTCATCTGGTGGGTTGTTCTTTGCGTTAATTCTTGGGCTAGGCAGTATCGCTTTACTGTCTGACAATGTTTCTGCGCCTGATTATTTTAGTACTTTACCCTTATTGACCGACTACTTTGAACATCTACACCGGTTTGTTCTGCCGATTAATGATTACCATGCGTTTTACCTGTTCTGGTGGTTTGCCTGGAGCATTATGATTGGTCAGTTCACTGCGCGCTTTGTTGGTAACATGCGCACCATCTGGCTGTTCTTAGCCATGCTGATATGGCCGTCATTGTCCATTGGTCTCTGGTTTAGTGTTTTATACTTATTCCACTTAAAAGGACTGGATACTTCCGGATTCATTAATCTGGCGATGGTGTTTGTTGGAATTGTTTTCGTGATCAACTCGCTGGACTCTTTGATCCGGCTTTATTCCGACAACCTGAACTTGACAGTAGCGCGCTTTGGCAAACAAAAATATATGGCCTTACACGCCTTTTTGATGATGTCTTTAACTGTACTATTTAGCGTTCAGTTTATAAAAATTCAGTGGGTTGGTGCGTTGGTTATTGGTATTGGTTTGTGTTGCTTTGTTTACATAGCGCTTGGTAAGCAACAGCAGCCGCTGCCTAAAACTGAGGCATTGGTACCAATGCCTGTTAAGAAGAAGTAGAAACAAGAGGGTGTCTACGCGGAGTAATGCTCAAACTCCACTCAACACCCTCTTATCGGTGTGCATTGCTTAATCAAACGAGCGAGACTTAAGAATCTCTGGTTTCAGGAAAGGTTTTTCACCGGTATTGTCATGGTCACCCAGAACCTGGCCATTGATCTCTTGTCCGTATAAAGACCATTGATAGAAATTCTTATATTTCTCTCTGGTTTCTTTTATTTCGCCAGTATAACGAGGATCTTGCGGGCGTTCGTGTGCATTGATGAAATAAGCGACATTCCAGGCTTCTTCATCACTTAGGCGACCAGGCTGTCCTAGTGGCATATTGTTTTGAATGAATGAGGCCGCAGTGAAAATGCGAGTCATTCCGGCTCCCCAGTTGTAAGAGCCGTCGCCCCAAAGAGGAGGAAATACAATGTCACCGTTGACGGTTTTACCTTCACCATTTGAGCCGTGGCACACTGCACAATTTTCTTCGTAGACTTGTTTACCGGCGTCGTAGCTAATGTCTTCAGGCATTTGTTTTCCCAAATGACTGAAGCCTCGTCCGGCTATATTACTGTCATAAACCTTTGCGCCTTTTGCCATGTATTGGTGGTAGGCCACCATTGCCAGCATATCGTCACTGCCATATTCAGGTGGCTTACCATTCATGGAAAATGAGAAACAACCGGCAATGCGTTCTTCCAGCGAGTTGACGTGCTGGTTTTTACCACGAAAGTCTGGAAGCGTTGTGGCTGCTGGCCAGACAGGAGCAGCCCACGGCAGTCGGCCTTCGCCCATGTGGCATGACTTACAGTTCATGTCGTTAAATACATACTCACCGCGGTATTGCTGTGTATTCATGAACATGTCACGACCTTTAAGAATGACCTTACGCAGCTCTTTATGCAGGTTTGGGTCGTTCTCAATATCGCTTAATGTGGGCGCATCGTGAACATATTTACCTTGTTCAAACTCAGGTAACTTAACCTCGCCCGGTGACTGAGACTGCGCGATAGCCAGCCCACCAATAGAAATTCCAATTAAAGATAAAGTAACTTTGAGTGAAGTATCCATAGTTGAGCTCCTATTCTGCGGCTGGGATTGAAGCAAGGTAAGCAGAAACCGCTTCTATCTGCTCATCGCTTAGGCGTTTTGCGACGGCTTCCATAAGCTGAACTCTGTCCGTTTTACGGTTGCCACTTTTCCAGGCATTAATTTGCTGCTTGATGTAACTTGCGTGCTGACCTGCAATGCCTGGGAAGTTTTCGTTAACACCTCTATTATTAGGGCCGTGACAAGTGCTGCAAGGTGGAATGTAGTTATCCCAGTCACCCACATTAACTAACCGTTCACCCTGTTGAATTAACTCTGAATTCGCATTATTTGCAGTGCTTGTCGGTTTATCTAAACTGGCGTAATAAGCGGCGATGTCTTGTAGCTGTTGGTCGCTGAAATTATCGATGTTCATAGACATTACCGCGTTGTTTCGCTCGCCCGTCTGATAAGCCTTTAACTGCCGATACAGGTATTGTTCATTCATGCCTGCAATATAAGGAAAAGCGCCTGCTGCATTGCCTTCACCGTTAGGTCCGTGACACGCCATACAGGGGGCACCGCTTCCGTCACCTTTCATTGATAACTGCTGGCCCGATTCCGGGTCACCTTTAGCTGAAACGCCCAGAGAAACTCCCAGAAATAGAGCTCCCAGCGCGCAATTTACGACGAACCCTTGTTTATTATTCATAGTAATACCCTATATTTAATGACGAGTATGATAGTTAGTATAGTAGCAGATACTATATTATAGTCACATTAATAGTGTGGTTATTAACAAGGGAATGAATGATGAGACTTTCTAAGGTTGCAGTTGCTCTTTGTTTTTGTGGCCTGGCGAGTTTGCCAGTCCAAGCGGAAACAAATTTATCGAGCCAGTTATTTATCAATGCGAGCAATATTCAGCAGAAAGATCAAGCGTCAGACAGAGAAGGCTGGGAGTTAGACTTAAAGCGCTTTTACCTCGACTTCAGTCATCAATTTAATGACAAATGGAGCGCGGTAGTAACAACGGATGTTCAGTGGCGTCGTCAACAAGACCCGACCGATGTCTGGTTCCGTCATGCTTATGTACAACGTAAACTGTCGGATGACCAGCTTCTGCAACTAGGCGTAGCACCATTACCATGGATTGATTACATTGCCCGCAAAGTGGGCTACCGCTATGTCGACCCAAGCCTGACGCCAATGAATCAGTTTGCGGGTCCCACTGATTTAGGTGTTCATTACACGAATAAAAACGATAACGTTAGCTATGCAGTGTCTGTTGTAACGGGTGGCGGCTTTAAAAAACCAAGAGTAGGAGACTCGGTCGATGTAGAAGCCTACGCTGCATGGCACGTCGCTCCGGGAATGGACGTTGCTGTTGGCGGCTACCGTGGAGCCCGCACGCAGGACAAAGATGACGTCCCGAAAATTAATACCGCAGAGCGTTTTAATGCATCCATTAATTATCAAATTAAAAAGATGCGTCTCGGCGTTGAGTACGTTCATAACAATAACTGGGCGCAGGTAGCCAGTCCGGTGGAAGATGCGAAAAGCGGTTGGGGAAGCTGGGCGAGTTATCGCTATACACCAAAGCACTCTGTGTTCGTGCGCTATGATACAACGAAGCCAAGTCGCCGTTTAAATCCGAGTTATGAAAAAGACTATGTACAGATTGGCTGGGACTGGAAAGTCGCGCCTTATCTGACTTTAGCTGTTGTGGGTAAGCGGATAGAGGAAAGCAGTGCCAGCTTCGACAGAGAGTCAAATGAGCTGGGTCTGTGGAGTATGTGGAACTTTTAATGAAAAGCGGCCTTAGTTTAGCTAAGGCCGCTTGTAGGCTAACTGATGTTCAATCCCCAGTCGTCATAAGCCGCTTTTGCAAGTTCCTCTCGGAATTTCGGGGCGGCAATATGAATCAGCTCGCGCGCGCGTTCACTCATACTCTTGGCGCGTAAGTTAGCGACACCATGTTCAGTGACAATGTAATGCACATGGGCACGAGTGGTGACCACGCCGGCGCCTGGCGCAAGCAGTGAGCTAATGCGTGAGACAGTGCCGCCGCAGGCTGTTGAAGGCAGAGCAATAACCGAGCGACCACCTTCCGATAAGCTGGCGCCGCGTACAAAGTCCATTTGGCCGCCGACGCCCGAGTATATTTTAGTGCCAATGGAGTCTGCGCAAACCTGACCGCTCAGGTCGACCTGCAAGGCGCTATTTATAGACATAACCTGCTTGTTTTGGCGAATCACCGAGGTGTCATTGGTGTACTCAACATCAAGGAAAAAAACTTCCTGGTTGTCATCAACAAAGTCATAAAGTGCCTGAGAACCCATCGCAAAAGTGGTGACAATGCGGCCTCGGTGCTTACGCTTGCGACTGTTGTTTATGACGCCACGCTCAACCAGCGGTAATACGCCGTCAGAGAACATTTCGGTGTGAATGCCTAAGTCTTTGTGATGATGAAGACAAGCTAAAGTCGCGTCTGGTATTGCGCCAATACCCATTTGCAAACAATCCCCGTCATTAATAAGGCCGGCAACGCGTTCGCCAATTTTTTGTGTCACAGGATTTTGTGGTGGTTGGTTGTGCAGTGGGATAGGAGCTGCTTCCTCGTAATAACGGTCAAACCGCTTTAACGAGACTAACGCATCGCCGTGCGTCCGTGGCATGTTGGGGTTTATCCAGGCAACCACTTTTTTCGCAACTTGCAGTGCGGCCCGGGTTGCTTCAACTGAAATACCTAAACTGCAATTACCGTGTTTATCCGGTGGTGACACCTGAATGATTGCGGCATCCAATGGCTGTTCGCCAGAGCGAAACAGCTTGGGAATTTCAGAGAGAAAAATAGGGACATAGTCGGCTAGACCTTGATTCACCGCCTGCCGAGTTGAGGCCCCAACAAAGAAAGCACGTTGGCGAAGATGTCCTTTAAGCTCAGGGTCACAGAGTATCTCGCTGTACTCTGTATGCAACTGTAACAACGTCAGGTCTTTACGTTGTGCAGCGATCTCTTTCAGACCTTCCAGAAGTTTATAAGGGGTGGCAGCCATCGACTGGCACCAGATGACATCGCCATCGTTGAGAATTGACAGGGCTTCTACCGCTGAGTTTACCTTCATTACTGCTTCCTTTTTAAGCGAGAAGTATTGAGCGAGATCAGAAGTATAACCGTTTAACGAATAGGGGTATTTACCCAGTAAGTAATACCTACTGGGTTTCTGGAGTTTTGTTAAGCGGTCAGATACTTCGCATGGAAGCGAAGCTGAGCTTCGATAAATGACGAGATGAAGTAATAGCTGTGGTCATAACCGTCGTGTAAATGAACCGTACCGCCGCCGTTAACTTCGCTAATGGCGTCTTTTAAGTTCTCAGGTTTTAACTGTTCTTCTAAAAATCCGTCAGCTAAGCCCTGATCAACTCGAATTGGGAGTGTCTGACCTTTAGATTTGATGATCTCAACAGCGTCATATTGCTTCCATTGTTCGCGATCATCGCCCAAATACGCGCTAAAGGCTTTTTCACCCCAGGGGCATTGTGTTGGGTTGGTAATCGGCGAGAATGCAGAAATGCTGGTGTAGCGGTCACTATTACGTAAGCCAATAACTAAAGCTCCGTGTCCGCCCATGGAATGACCTGCAATAGCGCGCTTGTCATTAACCGGAAGCTCCGCTTCGACTAATTCCGGCAGCTCTTTCACAATGTAGTCGTACATTTGATAATTCGACTTCCAGGGCTCTTCAGTCGCGTTGACGTAAAAGCCTGCACCTAAACCTAAGTCATAAGCGCCGTCTGCATCGTCGGCTACATTGTCTCCACGCGGGCTGGTATCGGGAATAATTAAGGCAATACCCAGCTCTGTGGCCACTCGCTGCGCACCGGCTTTGGTGGAAAAATTTTCATCAGTGCAGGTTAAGCCCGATAGAAAATAAACCGCCGGAACCTCTGTTTTCTCTGCGCGTAATGGCAAAAAGACACTGAACTGCATAGCGCAGTTCAGTACTTTAGAGTCATGTTCAAAGCGTAACTGACGTCCGCCGAAACAGCGGGTTTCGCTAACTTGTTTCATTACAGACTCCATTAATAATGAATAACTGAACGAATCGACTTACCTTCATGCATTAAGTCGAACGCTTCGTTAATCTCTTCTAACGGCATGGTATGGGTGATAAAGGTGTCTAAATCAAATTTCCCGTCCATATATTGTTTTACATAGTCGGGCAGTTCGGTACGACCCTTAACGCCACCAAAGGCACTACCACGCCATACACGGCCAGTAACCAGCTGGAAAGGGCGGGTAGAGATTTCTTCGCCGGCGCCGGCAACACCAATAATGACGGATTCGCCCCAGCCTTTGTGGCAGCACTCTAACGCGGCGCGCATAACGTCAACGTTACCAATGCACTCGAACGAAAAGTCTACGCCGCCGTCAGTCATGTCGACAATGACTTCCTGAATAGGCTTGTCGTGCTTGGTTGGGTTGACGAAGTCGGTTGCGCCTAGCTCTTTGGCGATTGTTTGTTTTTCGTCGTTTACATCAATGGCAATAATGCGTGAAGCTTTGGCTTGTACGGCACCAATAATAGCGGCCAGACCAATACCACCAAGGCCAAATACCGCAACCGTGTCGCCTTCCTGCACATTGGCGGTGTTTTTAACCGCGCCCATGCCGGTGGTGACACCACAACCTAACAGACAGACTTTTTCTAAAGGAGCGTCTTTGGGAATTTTAGCCAGTGAAATTTCTGGTAAAACGGTGTATTCAGAAAAAGTTGAAGTGCCCATGTAGTGATAAATGGTCTCGCCGTCTTTTGAAAAGCGGCTGGTACCGTCCGGCATTAAGCCTTTACCCTGAGTGGCACGAACGGCCTGACACAGGTTAGTTTTACCCGAGGTACAGAATTTACACTCACCACATTCCGCGGTGTACAGAGGAATAACATGATCACCCACTTCAACTGAGGTGACACCTTCGCCGACGGATTCAACAATACCGCCACCTTCATGACCTAGTACAGAAGGGAAAATGCCTTCAGGATCTTTACCGGAAAGTGTGTAAGCATCGGTATGGCAAACACCTGTTGCTATAATGCGAACCCGCACTTCGCCTTTTTTCGGCGGCGCAACGTCAATAATTTCTTCTTTCAGTGGTTCGCCCGGGCCCCAGGCTACCATAGCGCGTGACTTAATGGTTTCCATAATAATTCCTTATAGTCTTGGATTTTCATTTTATTAGGTAAAAGCGTAGCATAAGTTTAACTTTTTCTCATTAGCAGGTAATCTACTGTTTTTACAAATTACTTTTTCATAAATGAAATAATGGGTGTGAGATGAAGCCATGGCAGGGGATCAGTGAGTTTGCCGCTGTCGCTGAACGGCAGAGCTTTACCGCAGCAGCGCAAGAGCTAGGACTGTCTGTCGCGCAGGTCAGTCGGAATATAGCTGCGTTGGAGAGTCGACTGCATATGCAACTGCTTTACCGGTCGACCCGCAGTGTCAGCTTAACAGAAGAAGGGAAGCTATACCTGCCGCATTGCCAGCATTTAGTCGCCAGCCTGAGAGATGCCGATCAGGCCATTCAGCAGCGCACACAGCAACCTCAGGGGCTTATTAGAATTACTGCGCCTGTCTATTATGGTGAACGTTTTATAGCACCTCTGTTGAATGATTTTTTACACATTTACCCAGAATGCCGCCTGGATTTTCAGTTAACCAACGAGCAGGTCGATTTAATAGAGGGCAGTTACGATGTTGCCATTAGATTAGGGCAGTTGGGTAACCCTCGGTTACGTGCCCGCAAACTAGGCTCGCGCCGACATTTCGTCGTCGGCTCTCCTGCTTATTTTGAAGAGTTTGGTCGGCCGCAAGATATTAACGCACTGGATGCGCACCGCTGTTTTACCGGAACGGTCAGGCAATGGCGCTTTCAGGTTGAGGGTAAACTGGAAACGGTTCGTCCGGAATCCTACCTGCATTGCAACAATGGTCTGGCGCTTCGTGACGCCGCTATGAAAGGTCTGGGGCTGGCTATGCTGCCGGACTATTATGTAACGGACTCATTGGCTAACGGACAGCTAGAGGAAGTATTAGCGGACTACCGGCAACCCGATGATGGTATATGGGCATTGTATCCGGAAAACCGTCAGGTGATTCCAAAAGTACGGGTATTACTAGACTATTTGTCAGGGAATTTATCAGGAAAATTTAATACTGGAGAAATAGAGAACTGAGAGAGTAAAAAAGTGGTGGTTGCTACTGGGCTCGAACCAGTGACCCTCGCCTTGTAAGGGCGATGCTCTCCCAACTGAGCTAAGCAACCATCCTGAAGGTCTGCAATTGACGGAAGAAGAGAAGTGGTGGTTGCTACTGGGCTTGAACCAGTGACCCTCGCCTTGTAAGGGCGATGCTCTCCCAACTGAGCTAAGCAACCATTTTCACTGTGACACTTCTGCGTCGTTGCGAGGTGGCATTATAGGGCGCAGATCTAAACTGTCAAATAAAAATTGCCAACTTGTGTTCGTTTGCTGACATTTTAATCATTTCGAATAGCAGATGCGTCAGGCGCTCAGTCTTGATAAACTTGCGCCCATAAAATTGACTGGTTTTAAAGAAAGGAACAAACATGAGTGTGGTAACGCGTTTTGCCCCCAGCCCGACTGGGTATTTGCATGTTGGTGGTGCCCGTACGGCATTGTATTCATGGTTAGTCGCAAAAGCGCAGGGCGGCGAGTTCGTACTGCGTATAGAAGACACCGACCGTGAACGTTCAACTCAGCCTGCTATTGATGCCATTTTAGAGGGCATGGAATGGTTAGGTTTAAGCTGGGATCGCGGGCCTTATTACCAGACTCAGCGTTTTGAGCGCTATAAAGAGTTAATCGATAAACTACTGGAAGAAGACAAAGCCTATAAATGCTATTGCTCAACCGAACGCTTAGAAAAAATGCGTGAAGAGCAAATGGCTGCCGGTGAAAAGCCTCGCTACGATGGCCATTGTCGGGACAACCCGAATGTTGGCGGTGATAAGTACGTCATTCGTTTTCGTAACCCGCAAGAAGGTAGTGTTGCGTTTGATGACCATATTCGCGGGCGCATTGAATTCGCTAATACTGAACTGGATGATTTGATCATTGCCCGTACCGACGGCACACCGACCTATAACTTCTGTGTGGTGGTTGATGACTGGGACATGGATATTACGCATGTGGTGCGTGGTGAAGACCACATTAATAATACCCCGCGTCAAATTAATATTTTAAAAGCTCTGGGCGCACCGGTACCTCAGTACGCTCACGTGTCGATGATTTTAGGTGATGATGGTAAGAAGCTGTCGAAGCGTCATGGTGCAGTTAGCGTTATGCAGTATCGCGACGACGGGTACGTACCGGAAGCTGTTGTAAATTACTTAGCACGTTTAGGCTGGTCTCATGGTGATCAGGAAATATTCAGCCGCGATGAATTGGTGGAGTACTTCAAGCTGGATGACGTGAATAAAGCAGCCTCTGCGTTTAATACCGAAAAACTTAACTGGCTAAACCAGCACTACATGAAAACCTTGCCTGCGGAGCAAGTTGCACCGCAATTGCAATGGCAGTTTGAGCAAATTGGTGTGGACACCAGTAATGGTCCAGCGCTAGAGCAAGTTGTGTCGTTGCAGGCTGATCGGGTAAAAACCTTAAAAGAAATGGCTGCCATTAGCCGTTACTTCTTTGAGTCATTCGATGAGTTTGACGAAAAAGCGGCGAAAAAACATTTACGCCCGGTAGCCAAAGAGCCGCTGGTAAAAGCCAAAGAACTGCTCGGAGCAATTAGTGACTGGAATGCTGCTAATATTCAGGCGGCAATTAACCAGACAGCTGCCGATTTGGATGTTGGTATGGGCAAAGTGGGCATGCCACTGCGTGTTGCCGCGACGGGTGGGGGCAACTCTCCATCATTAGATGTGACTCTGGAATTAATTCCGCAGCAGACCGTTCTGGCACGTATAGACCTGGCGTTGGAATTTATTGCTAACCGCGAAAACGCGTAATTTGATGCTAATAAAAATTACGCCTGGCCTGATAACGCCAGGCGACCGCCACGATGGGATGAGTAATGGCAGATATAAAACATTTGATTGCAAACAACAAAGAGTGGGCGGAGCAACAGGTAAAGAACGATCCTGATTTTTTCAAACGCTTAGTAGGGCAGCAATCCCCGCAATATCTATGGATAGGCTGTTCCGATAGTCGGGTGCCGGCGAACGAGATTGTGGGGATGGCTCCGGGTGAATTGTTTGTACACAGAAATGTCGCCAATCAAGTCATCCAGACTGATTTTAACTGCTTGTCGGTTATTCAGTTTGCCATTGAAGCGTTGAAAGTTCGGCATATCCTTGTGGTGGGTCATTACGGTTGTGGGGGTGTAAAAGCGGCACTTGAGAGTAAACCTCACGGGCTGGTTGATCACTGGTTGTATCCAATTCGTGATGTGTACCGCGAGCATGCCGAAGAGTTAGAGCAACTGGGCGAGACCGAGCAGATTGATCGTTTGTGTGAACTGAACGTGATTGAACAGGTTAAAAACCTGGCCAAAACCAATATGGTGCAGGAAGCCTGGGACAAAGGTGAGTCATTGACAATACATGGTTGGGTCTATCGTTTAGATAATGGTTTGGTTAATGATATGAATGTATCGGTTTCAAGCCGGGAAGGCATGGAGCAGGTGTATCATGTTTACCACCAAAAGTTGCCGAAAGGCGGTTAAAGTTAAGATTTGATGAATTACTGAGCAAACTGCCATAAAAACGCTCAAACAGAAGTATTTTTAGAAAAAATAGTTGACACATTAGCTCAGGTCACAATAGAATGCGCCCCGCTGTCAAGGCAGTCTGCGACTGTCAGGTGCGGGGCTATAGCTCAGCTGGGAGAGCGCTTGCATGGCATGCAAGAGGTCAGCGGTTCGATCCCGCTTAGCTCCACCAAGTTGTTTTGGTAAAGCACTATTTGGTAGTAAGTATTTGGTTGTTGCGTCCCCTTCGTCTAGTGGTCCAGGACACCGCCCTTTCACGGCGGTAACAGGGGTTCAAATCCCCTAGGGGACGCCATTCAAATACAAAATGTAAAAAGTAATTTCTGCGTCCCCTTCGTCTAGTGGTCCAGGACACCGCCCTTTCACGGCGGTAACAGGGGTTCAAATCCCCTAGGGGACGCCATTACTTTTCTGCATATATTAAATTAAGTTCCATGGGTCCCCTTCGTCTAGTGGCCTAGGACACCGCCCTTTCACGGCGGTAACAGGGGTTCAAATCCCCTAGGGGACGCCACTTAAATCAACCGCCCGCAGGCGGTTTTTTTGTTTCTGGCTTTCGCTACTGGGCCAACTTCAGTAAATAAGGTTCCAGAAAATCAGCTATCTTTGGCTGGGCTTCCGCGGTGGGGTGAATGCCATCATCCTGCACATAATCCGCATTTGTTGCTATTTCTTCCATAAAGAAAGGTATGAGTGTCACATTTTTTTCTTCTGCAACTTCCTCAAACATTTTCTGGAACTGTTCAGCAAAACGCTGGCCATAGTTTGGTGGCACCATAACCTGACTCAAACCGACTTTAACGCCTTGTTGCTGCGCCTGGTCGATGATTTGTTTCAAATTTGAACGAACTGTGTTTAGGTCGAACCCACGAAGTCCGTCATTACCACCCAGCTCAATAAATAATGCGTCGGGTTTATGACGCTCTAAAACGCCTTCTAAGCGGCGCAAACCACCACGAGTGGTCTCGCCACTAATGCTGGCGTTAATGATGTTAATATCGGGATGAGAGCTCTCCCAGCGTCGATCTAACTCGGCAACCCAGGTTTGTTCCTGAGAAAGCCCATAACCGGCGCTTAAGCTGTCACCTAAAACGACAAGTGAGACATTTGCGGAAACGCTGCGTATAACCAACAACAGCGCTAAAAATAAACACGTTTTCAAAAGGAAGTTTTTCATTTTATGCTCATTCAAGCTCAACAACTGGAAAAAACCGTAGACACCTCTGAGGGTCCATTACAGATTCTGCAGCCAATTAACGTCAGTATCAATGCCGGTGACACCGTAGCCATTGTCGGCGCTTCCGGCTCAGGTAAGTCGACGTTATTGTCACTACTGGCGGGTTTAGACCTCGCATCCTCCGGAGAGGTTCTTATAGAGAACGAAAAATTAAGCGAATTGGATGAGGAGCAGCGCGCAAAAGTTCGTGCTGACAAAGTCGGCTTCATTTTTCAGTCGTTCCTGCTGGTACCTAGCTTAAGTGCCTTAGAGAACGTTATGCTGCCGGCAGAACTGGCCGGACATAAAGGCGCAGAGAAAGAAGCCAGAGAATTACTGGCGAAGGTTGGGCTGGAAGATCGCTGGCACCATTATCCTAACCAACTGTCTGGCGGTGAGCAGCAACGCGTAGCTATTGCTCGGGCTTTTGTTGGACAACCCAAAATTCTGTTTGCTGATGAACCTACCGGTAACCTTGATGCAAAAACCGGCGGCAAGGTTGAAGAGCTGCTATTTGACTTGAATAAGGATTATGGCACCACACTTGTTGTGGTCACTCATGATCAGCGACTTGCTGCGCGTTGTCAGCGCGTGTTGCAAATGGAAGCAGGCCAGCTATCGGAGGCAGATCAGGATGTGGCATAAGATTTCATTTCGTCTGTTAAAGCAGGAGCTGAGGCGCGGTGAACTGACCATTATGGCACTGGCTATTATTTTGTCGGTGACCGCAGTGCTTTCGTTGTCTATTTTCAGTGATCGTCTGCAAGCAGGATTAACTGAACGTAGCAGTGAGTTTCTGGCTGCCGACAGAGTACTAAGTTCCAGACGCGATATTCCGCAGGAGTGGCTTGAGCAAGCCGGGCAAATGAACTTGAAAACCGCCTGGAAAGTGGTTTTCAATTCCATGGCTTTTGCTGACGGAAACATGACCCTGGTGGATGTTAAAGCGGTGAGTGACGGTTATCCTCTGCGCGGTGAGCTGGAAATAGCGGATCAACCTTTTGGACAAGGTTACGTTGCCAAGGGGCTCCCCGCAGAAGGTGAAGCCTGGGTGGCATCGCAGCTGTTTCAGGCGCTGCAATTAGATATTGGCGATGATATTGAAGTGGGCAATAGTAGCTTTAAAGTCACTAAGGTGGTTACTTACGAGCCTGACGTTGGCTTTTCAGTTTTTACCGACAGTCCTAACGTATTGATTCGCCATTCGCAGCTGGAAGAAACCGGTCTGATTCAACCCGGCAGCCGGGTTCGTTTTAATGTGCTGATGGCTGGTAATAACAGTGATATTGATGCTTACGAAGAATGGCTGTTACCACGCCTGAATGACGATACGCACAGCTGGCGTAGTATTGAAGATGGCGACAGTCCGTTGTCACGGTCGCTGAATCGTGCCGAGCGCTTTATGATGCTCGCAAGCTTACTTGGTGTGGTTCTGGCTGCAACAGCTGTTGCGGTTGCAGCACAGCGTTATTGCCAACGAAATTACGATGTGGTCGCCATATTCAAGACCTTAGGTGCCAGTCGTCAGCAAATCCGTCGTATTTTTATGCTGCACCTGTTGCTATTAACCGCTGCGAGTGTGGCCATCGGTATGGCGCTTGGCTGGGCTCTTCAGTATCTGGTTATTGAGTGGGTCGCACAGAAACTGGATGCGACTTTACCTCAGGCGGGCTGGCAGCCTTATGTTTTAGCCGGAGCCACCGGTGTTATCAGTGCCGTTATGTTTACACTGTATCCGTTATTCCGACTGGTCTCTATTCCGCCGCTGCGCGTGCTGCACCGTCAGTTAACGGCGGGTAACGCGGTACGCTGGCTACAATGGGTACTAAGTGGCGGAACCATTTACGCATTGCTGGTTATTTACAGCCAGCAGTGGTGGTTATCGACAGCCTTATTTGCAGGCGGTGCAGTCGCCGCTGTGCTGCTGCTTGGATTAGGCCGGCTGTTTATTTCTGCCAGCCGTAAGGCGGGTATGCAAGCAGGCAGTAGCTGGCGCCTGGCTATGGCGGGCTTACAAAGAAGAGCAGCCGCCAACAGTGTTCAAATGCTGAGTTTTTCAACCGCCATTATGCTGTTGTTGCTCGTTATTGTTTTGCGTAACGACTTACTGGAAGACTGGAAAAGTCAGTTACCAGCGGATGCGCCAAACTATTTCGCCATCAATATAGCCGAAGACAAAGTTGATGACATGCAGACCATGTTTGAGCGAGAGAACATTCCGTCGACGGATCTGTACCCCATTGTACCTGGGCGCTTAACCCATATTAATGGCGAGAAGCTGCTAGACGAAGTCACCAAGGAAGATCGTGATGACGATGATGCTGAAGGCCGCGAAGGTATAGGAAGAGAGCTTTCACTGACCTGGCGAGACACCTTGCCACCTAACAACGAACTTACTGCTGGAGAGTGGTGGGGCGACAACGCTGAACCTCAGGTCTCTGTCGAATTAAATGTCTCCGAACGACTGGATATAAAAGTGGGTGATGAACTACGCTTTAACTTAGGTGGCGAAGAGTTCACTGTGCCAGTAACCAGTTTGCGTAAAGCCGACTGGAATACCCTGCAGCCAAACTTTTACATGATCTTTAATACCTCGACACTGGAAGATTTTCCGGCAACTTACATCACCAGTTTTAGACTGGGTGAAGACCGAAAAGATGAATTGTACCAATTGTTTAAACCTTTTCCGCAGACGTCGTTGATTGATCTGGACGCTATGATCAATCAGATTCGGGAAGTGATTGGACAGGTCAGTTTAGCCATTGTTTTTGTATTAGTGCTGGTCATTATTGCCGGAGCTTTAGTGTTGGTTGCGCAGGTGCAGGCCAGTATGGAAGAACGGCAGAAGGAACTGGTGATTTTACGAACCCTGGGAGCGCCGGGTAAATTATTGAGTCGCAGTATTACTTATGAGTTTCTGGTGCTTGGGGCAATTAGCGGGCTAATAGCAACCTTAGCCATGGAAGTCTCGCTATTTATATTGCAAAACCAGGTATTCAATATGACGCCAGTGATTCATTGGAAACTTTGGTTGTTAGGACCGGTATTTGGTGCTGTTGTGGTGGCTGTTTTAGGTCGTTTATCCTGCCACCGGCTCATTCAGAGAAATACGGCGCAGCTTATACGTAAGCTGGCCTGATGGAACATAAAAGAGGTGACCGATGAACATTTTAATGACAGGTGGTACTGGGCTTATTGGCTCAGCGTTTATTCATAAGTACCAGGACACGCATCAGTTTACGGTCACCACTCGCAGCAAGGAAAGGGCGAGAAAAAAGCTGGGCGACAATGTAACTTTGCTGTCTTCGGTCGATGAAATTGTGGATATTGGTCAGTTTGATGCGATTATAAACTTACAGGGCGAGGGTATTGCGGATAAACGTTGGTCTGATTCCCGTAAGCAAGCCCTGAAAGACAGTCGTTGGCAGGTGACAGAAAAGCTCGCCGCCATGATTAATAAAGCAGAAAAGCCACCTAAAGCCTTTTTGAGTGGCTCGGCCATTGGCTATTATGGTCCGCGTGATGCAGAGCCGGTTAATGAAGACCATGTCGCTGAACATAAGGACTTTGCTGTTACTTTGTGTCAGGAGTGGGAGCGACGGGCTTTGGCAGCAAAAGATGCAACTCGTGTAGTTTTGCTGCGTACCGGTGTCGTTTTGGCAAAAGGAGAGGGAGCATTAGCAAAAATGCTGCCGCCTTATAAGTTTGGTTTAGGTGGTCCGTTGGGTGAGGGCAATCAGATGATGTCCTGGATCCAGCTGGACGATATGATTCGAGCCATTGAGTATCTGTTGGAGCACGATAATTTGTCCGGGCCCGTTAATATGACGGCTCCCGGACCAGTGACTAACGAAGCCTTTAGTCGTACCCTGGCATCGGTTATGAATAAACCGCACTTTATGAGAGTACCGGCGTTTGTCCTTAAGTTAGGCTTGGGTGAAATGTCGTCGATGCTACTTGAAGGGCAAGCTGTGGTGCCGGATAAACTGCGTAATCATGGCTTTCAGTTTGAGTATCCGACAGTACGAGAAGCTTTTAAGGCAAGTGTTTAATTCTTTACACGTCTTTTTGTTTTCTTAACGGACAGTGTTTTCGGAACTCAGTAAAATTGAGGGATGAAAACAAAAAACCAGTATCCACTTAAACAATTAACCCTTGGCGTTGGCATTTTTATGCTGGCGCTTACCGGGTGTACTTCTATTCCCGCTGAAAGCCCTCAAAACGTAGTTGGTACTAGAGAATCTGGTAAAGCCTCTTACTACGCCATGAAGTATCAATTCAGAACTACCGCAAGCGGTGAGACTTATAATCACTTTTCCAGCACCGCGGCTCACCGAACCTTGCCGTTTGGAACCAAAGTTCGAGTCACCAATATTGCTAACAACAAAAGTGTTGTGGTGAAAATTAATGATCGTGGGCCGTTTATTGATGGCAGAGTGATTGATTTGTCACGCTCCGCTTTTGATAAAATAGCTGATCTTGACTCAGGGGTTATTGAAGTGGCGACTGAAGTGGTTGATTAGATTTAATATTTTGGTTGATATGTTACAAAGTTTAACAATTTGAGGCGTGACCTACTGCCTCATTAAGATTAGTCTCCTTAGATACGTTTAATTTAGGGAGCTAATATGTACTTTTGGAATATTGATGCGCTGAAAAGGGACTTTCTTCAGGGACGCTTCAGTCAAACTCAAGCCTTTTACTATTTGGTAGTGATGTTGGTTTTATTTACCCTACCAATAGCCATTGTGGGTGAAAATACGTCGGTGTGGGATAAAGCTCTGTTCTGGGTTGAGTTAGCCTTTGTTGTACTCGGAACGACATTTATTTATAAGTCTAATGGAGGGCGTGACGGTAGGGAGTTTCTTGAGAGATATGTTTCACTCAGCTGGGTGGTATTTATACGGTTACTTCCACTCATAATACTCTTTGGCATTATTGTTTCAATTTCTCGGGATATTTTTATCGGTGATGCAGACTATTCGTTTACGGTTTATGACTTTGCCGCTGTTATCCTGATAGATTTTATTTACTACTGGCGCTTAAGCCATCACATGGCTGATTTGAGTCAGGCTAGCGTTTCCGGAGTACAGCTCAGTGGTGAAAATTAACGAGCTAATGCTGGTTACTGCTTATGCATTGCTCTCCTTAGTTTTAACTGGGTGCAGCGCAAACTTAGTAACGACAACGAACAAAAAGACTCAACTGATTAATGAGGAAACCGGGCGCTTTCAAAACCTGGACGCCGGTGAGAAGAGCTATCCGTTAACCTGTAAACAAGATTGCTATAAGCCTCGTAGCGATATTCAGTGTGGTAGCGATGGGTTGTGTCAGTACACTGGAAATAAGAAGGCTTTCCTCGGGGGAACGGATTTCTCTGTTAAATGGCTGGGTCACGCAGCTTTTGTCATTAAAACCTCAAGCGGAGAGACGTTTTTAACGGATCCAGTCTTCAATGACTTTGACTGGCCAGTTAACTGGCTGTTTTCACTTGTTGGAGGTGAACAGCGAAAGGTGAATGTGGAGCCAGATCCAGAGCTGATTGATGCCACCGATGCGGTATTATACTCCCATATTCATTACGATCATTTTAATAAGAGCGATATTGAAACCATAGGGCGCAAGCCCGGATACTTAGTGCCATTGAATCTGGCCGATCACTTTCCATCCATTGGAGCAAATATAACTGAACTCGGTTGGTTTTCTTCGAAGAAAATAGGTGACTCTCTGGTGACTGCGGTGCCTGCTCACCACTTTAGTAGCCGCACCTTGGTGCCCTTTATTTACGAAGATAACAATAAAGACTCCTGGAATGCCTGGTTAATCGAAAACAAGGGGAAGACGTTGCTTTTCGCCGGAGATACCGGTTATTCAGAACACTTTAAAGTAATAAACAAGCGTTACGGTGATATTGATGTGTGTCTGTTGCCGATAGCGTCTTATTACAGTGAAGAGTCGCCTGAATGGTATCGCTATGTTCACATGACGCCGGAAGACGCCCTGGCGGCAGCCGCTGATCTTAATTGCAAAGTATTTATCCCCTGGGGATACGGCAATGCAAGCTGGGGTCTGGGAGATCTATCCTCTCACTCGGCACTAACTCGCTTTTTAAATATGGCAGAGAAAGTTGGGACATCAGCTGAAATCGTGATTTTAAACGAAGGGGAAAGCTTGTAGCTTTCCCTTTTGCTTGTAACCTGGCAACTAAGAAGCGGTGCAGTTGATTACCAGCCAGTAATGCGTTGCCAGGTGTTATGCGAACCGTCACTCATTAGCACATGGTAAACGGGATGCATGGCGGCAGTGGCACAGGCATGGTTGGGCATAATGCGTAGTTGATGACCAACGGGAAAGTCTTCTAATTGGTAAGCGTCGCTTAACTCTATAACGCCGTGCTCTTGCGAGGTACTATTAACACAAAGGCCATCAAGCACAGAACCGTCTATTTTACATACTTGTCCATAGCCAAAATCACGGTTCTGACCCGCTGTTCCACTATCACGCGACAATGCCATCCAGCCGCTGTCAGTCAGCAGCCAATTCTTCTCTTTGTTGTGGCCGATTACTGTGGTGACGACGGACATGGCTATGTGCGAGAAGTCGCATACACCGATGTTTTTCATGACTAAGTCAAAGGTGGTGTAAACGCCGGCTCTGACTTCACTAATGTCACTAAAGTCTTCGCCAAAATGAGCTGTCGGCGTTGAACCAACGCTGGTTATAGCGCAGTGAATACCGGCGGTTTCCAGGTTGTTTCGTGCTATTCGAACGGCATCGCATTCTTGTTTGGCGAAGTTTTTTAAGCCTTGTTCCGTATTGCAGGCGTATGAGCCACCGGCATGGGTCATTAAACCGGTGAAATGCTCGCCAAGTGTTTTTGCAATGGTTAACAATTTTGAATCGCTTGGCTTAATACCACCACGGTGATCGTCACTGTCTATTTCAATAAAAACGGAAAAGTCTTGCCCAAACTCAGCAGCATAATCAACAACCGCTTGTGCCTGCGTTATATTATCTAAAAGAATATGCAGATTAATGCCTTGCTGTCTTAGTGCGGCTACACGCTTTAGCTTTGCCGGCGCTATGCCAACAGCATAAAGTAAATCGGTATAACCTGCCTTCGCGTAGGCCTCGGCCTCAGCTAACGTTGATACTGTGGCCGGAGCACTCTTACTATCGAGTAGATACCCAGCCGCCTCCAGAGTACGCAGGGTTTTTAAGTGCGGGCGTAAATGACTGCCAAGGGACTCAACCCGTTGCTTAAGATAGTTAATGTTACTCTTCAATTTAGCTTCATCGATGAG
>Ga0207888_100103_pt1 | contig 57442 bp, 27 predicted proteins | sample LinPmetageLP43_FD_184055 | JGI IMG/M metagenome (GOLD analysis project Ga0207888, IMG submission 184055) | Marine viral communities from the Pacific Ocean - LP-43 (SPAdes) | ecosystem: Environmental > Aquatic > Marine > Oceanic | place: Pacific Ocean | collected 2010-08-27
TTCCAGTAAGGAAAAGCTTGAATTAAAAAAATGGGTTCTTGAGGATCCTGATCATTTAGAGGTTTTTAAAAAGAAGATACAAAAATACAATCCAGATAGCTCGATTGATTTTAATGCAGAAAAGGCCTATCAAAAATTTATAAGTGCTACAAAAGCTAAAAAGCAGACTCCTAAGTTAACTTATCGATTGCTTAAGTACGCTGCTGTTTTTGCGCTGTTATTTACTATAGGTTATCAAGTAAAAGAGTATACCAGCGAAAAACTTGTAAATGAAAATGTGACACTTCATGAAAATACTCTTGATCCTAAAGATGAAATTATTATAACACTTGCTGATGGTACCCAGAAAGTAATTAGCACTAAAAATGATAACCAGATTAAAGATAAAGAAGGGAACATCGTTGCTAAAAATGATCATAATTCCCTGTCATTCTTAGCAAACGAATCTTCAAGTTCAGAAAAATTAGTCTATAACGAAATATACATTCCCTTCGGAGAAAAGTTTAAGATCATTTTGTCAGATGGTACAACAGTGCATTTAAATTCTGGTTCTAAGTTGCGTTTTCCGCAGCGATTTGTGAGTTCATTAGCGGAGCGAAAAGTATTTCTCGAGGGCGAAGGTTTCTTTGAAGTAACCAAAAACGCAAAAAAACCTTTCATAGTTAATGCTAAAGATATAGATGTAAAAGTTTTAGGTACCAAATTCAATGTATCATCTTATGATACTAATGAGTCTGTAACTGCAACTTTGGTAGAAGGAGCCGTAAGTGTTTACAGAAACAGTACTCCGGAAGAAGAGTTGAGATTAACCCCCAGTTATCAGGCTTCTTATAATAAAAAGGATGGTAAGCTTGATAAAGCCGTGGTAGATACAGATATCTACACCGCGTGGATGCAGGGCAAATTGATTATAAATAATCTAAAGTTTTCAGAAATCCTGATAAAATTGGAGCGCATGTACGATGTGAAATTTATAAACAAGGCTAAAAACCTAGATAATGAAATTTTTAAAGGAGAATTTAATAACGAAGACTTGGAAACAATCTTAAAAACCATTGAATTAAGCACACCGTTTAACTATGAAAAAAATAATAACGTTATAACAATATCTAATTAAAAGAAAAAGGAAGTGCTGCGAACACCCCCTTTTAATAATAGATCATCAGTAATAATTCTAACAATCTAAACACACCTAAAATTATGAAAAATCATGGAAGAAACCTTGTTTTTCTCAAAGAGGAACCTGGAAAAAAAATGAACTTTAAAATGAAAATAAGTTTAGTCTTAGCGTTTTTTGCTTTATTTCAATTACCTGCAAATACGGTTTTGTCACAAGTGAAAATTGATTTTGATGTTAAAGAGGTACAATTAAAAAAAGTATTGGATGAGATTGAATCACAATCTGATTACAGTTTTTTTTATAACGTGAACGAAATCGATGTAGTTAGAAAAATTTCTTTTTCTGCTAAGAAAGAAACTGTTGAAAAAGTGCTTGAAAATCTTTCTGATATAGCAGGTTTCAATTTTGTGATAAATGGGAAACAAATTGTCCTGACCAAAAAAGAACAGTCCAGTCCCACTCTTGTTTCCATGCAGTCTGTTATAGAGGGCGTAGTCAAAGACGATGGAGGATACCCATTGCCTGGAGCAAATATCCTAGTAAAAGGAACAACTATAGGGGCTACGACAGATTTTGATGGAAATTTTACAATTGAGGTGCCCGCGGATATGAATATTCTGGTCATATCCTATGTAGGCTTTAAAACTACTGAAATAGACATTACCGATAAAGATACTATTGAAGTGCAATTAGAAGCCGCTGCCGCGCAACTTGACGATGTGGTTCTTGTAGGATCAAGAGGTAAACCCAGAACAGATGTAAATAGACCAGTACCGGTTGACGTGGTAGAGGCAAAAGAATTGGCTTTAACAGGACAGACAGATTTAGGTCAGCAAATTCAATTTTCCTCCCCATCGTTCAACTCTGCAAAATATGGTGTGAACGGAACTACCAACTATGCTGAACCAGCTACCTTAAAAGGAATGTCGCCAGACCAATCGCTAGTATTGATCAATGGTAAAAGAAGACATCAATTTTCAACCTTGAATTTAAATGTTTCTCCAGGTTTAGGTACCATTGTTACTGATATCAACTCCATCCCATCTGGTGCACTTAGCAGAATTGAAGTATTACGTGATGGTGGAGCCGCACAGTATGGTTCAGATGCGATATCCGGTATAATCAATTTAAACTTAAATAAATCGGTAGGTGAGGGTACTTACATTGGTACAGCAGGTATTCATAAAGAAGGCGATGGTGTTACCTTTAAGCACAGTATTAATTATGGTTTTGGTTTAGGTAAAGAGGGGAGTTATTTTAACACAACCTTAGAAATGTTTACCTTTTCTGGAACTAACAGGTCTGATTCTTATACAGGAAGAATATATCCTGAGACACCAGATGACTACGATCAAACGGGTCCTACTCCTAACTTCCCTTATGATACGGCTAATCCAAGAGAAGATAGAGGGTTTTATCCACAGGGAGATGTAGTTGTAGGTAATTATGGTTCAAATGAAAATGATACCTATCAAGCATTTTACAACGCAGGGTTGCCAATCGGTACAAAAGACTGGAAATTATACAGTTTTGGAGGTGTATCCAGAAAAGATATTTTAGCCTATGGTTTTTTTAGAGCACCTTCCAATTTTGGAAATTCGGCTTTAGGTATTTTTCCTGATGGTTTTGTACCAGAACTTCCCGGTTCTTCTGTAGATGTTTCAACTGTGGTAGGTGTGGATAGAATTACACGAGAAGGTTGGAACTATGACTTAAGTCTTAGTTACGGTAGAAACTATCTGGATCTTTTTGCTAATAATACGGTAAATCCTTCTTTAGGTTCAGCCTCCCCTACTGAATTTAAAGTAGGAAGGTATGACTTTAGACAAACCATAGGAGAGTTCAACATGTCTAAAGCGCTTAGCGAAACCTTTAACTTAGCCTTTGGAACACAATATCGTACCGATAGATTTTTATTAAAGCAAGGTTCACCAGAATCCTTTGAAGTTGGATCATTAGCTACAGAAGGCAAGGCAATAGGATCCAGTGCAAGACCAGGTATCGCTGATATTGACGAAAATGATTTGTCAAGAAGCAATTTTGCTATGTATGTAGACGTCGAAAAAGATTTTTCTGACAGATTTTTATTAGGAGCAGCAGTTCGCTATGAAAATTACAGTGACTTTGGAGGTAACTTATCCGGTAAATTGGCAGGTCGCTACAAGCTTACTGAAAACATTGCCTTACGAGGTTCTTACAACAGAGGTTTTAGAGCGCCATCTGTAGCACAAATAGGTAACCGGGTGAATACTTCAACGGTACAAAATGATGTCATTGTAATTACTAAGCAGGTATCGAGTGACGATCCAAGATTGGCGCAATTAGGTGTTAAGGATCCAGAGGCCGAAATTTCAAATAACTATAATATAGGTGTTACTGCTAAATTACTTGGAGGTAAGTTACTGTTTACCGCAGATGCTTTCCGTATAGATATTAATGATCGAATTGTTATTACCGAAAGATTGGATACAGGTGATTTTCCGGCAGTTGCAGCGCTCTTTCCAGAAGCGAGTGAAATTCGCTTTTTCACAAATGCGATTAGTACCAAAACAACCGGTGTAGATATTGTAGCAGCTTACAAAGAGCGATTTTCAGAGAAAAGTAATTTCTCAGGGAGTTTAGCTTTGACCTTAAACCAAACAGAGGTGGTAAGTCAACAAGCTGCGCCTGCTGAGCTTACCGCTGGCGGTGATCCGGATTTTAAACTACTAGGTGAGATTGCAACTCAATTAATAGAAGTAGCACAGCCACGATACAAGCTTTTGGCCAGCCTTAATTACAATACGGGCAGATTTGGCTTTATAGGTCGTATGACACACTTTGGAGAAGTTCAAGCGGCAAGTGGTGGTTTGTCCTTGGAAGATCCTAACGTAATTGAAAGTGATTCGGGAGATAGACTGGTACAGGTATTTAGTGATAAAGCACTAGTCGATTTATCAATCTCCTTTAGATTCAGTGATAACTTCACATGGTCTATAGGTAGCAACAATATTTTTGATACGTATCCAGATAAGTGGAACAATACAAGAGATGGTGCTATAGGGCAGGCCTCTAACTATTCAAGTGGTCAGATTCCCTATTCTAGAAATTCAAATCAATTTGGATTTAATGGAGCATACTATTATACAAGTTTTAACATTAACTTTTAAAAATTCTAATTGCGTTGTTTGAGTTAGATTGTTTGTAGAAAGTGGCTCCTACGGGGGCCACTTCTTTAAAATTATGGAAAAAACAATAGTCCTTTTTGCTTTTTTACTAATAGGCATACTCTGTAAAAAATACAGCGTAACGCCCAAAGGCTTAGGTGGCAAACTCAACAAACTGCTTATTCATTTTTTTATACCTATACTAACCTTACGCTATCTCCCGGAGATTGAATTTTCTGAAAAACACATCTGGTTAATAGTATCACCGTGGATCATTTATGGTTTTTCCTTTCTTTTTTTTGAACTGGTTAATTTGATTAGACCAATTGAAAGAAAAGCAAGAGCTGTACTCATAATGACCTCGGGAATCGGAAGCATTTCATTTGCAGGTTTTCCCATTTTTGAGATGTTTTTAGGTCCAAAAGGTCTTGCATTAGGTATTATTCTTTCCCTCGCAGGTACTTTTGTGGTTTGCAATACCATAGGGGTTTTTACCGGTTTTTGGTACGCCCAAAAACAAACAAGTGCTGTGAAGCTCATAAAAGATATTGTTATATTTCCACCCTTTTTAGCAATGGTGCTGGCATTTATACTGTTATTTACCAATACAAAATTTCCTGATTTTATGAATGAAACACTTGCCATACTAGCAAAACCCTTTTCATTTTTGGCTTTGTTTACCATTGGGCTTAACGTAAGTATGAAATCTGTAAAACGGAATAAAAACTATTTTCTCTTGGGACAATCTTATAAACTTATAATAGCTCCACTTCTAGTATTTTTACTTTTCTTTTTTTTGGGAGAACATAATACGCTAGTTGCAAAGGTATGTGTACTTGGTGCTGGTCTTGGACCTATGAATACCATTGCAATTGTAGCTGCAGAACTTGGTCTAAAACCAGATTTATCTTTTTTAATGCCGGGACTGGGTATACCTGTATCTATTTTGACCGTAATTCTAATTTATTTTATAATCTATTGATATGAATACAAAGAAAATAATTGGCCTTATTCTTGGTCCACTCACCTTTTTTCTAATTTACTTATTCATCCATCCTGAAGGGCTCTCTAAGGAGGGTGTCGCAATTTTGGCAGGTACTGCATGGGTCGCTATTTGGTGGATAACCGAGGCCTTACCTATTTCAATAACAGCTTTGTTACCTCTTGTCCTGTTTCCGCTGTCTGGCGGTTTGGATTTGGAAACCACAGCAGCTTCTTTTGGGCACAAATATATATTCCTGTATATGGGTGGTTTTATAATTGCCATCGCTATTGAAAAATGGGACCTCCATAAGCGCATTGCACTGAACATCATTAACATCATAGGTTCTAACGTTCGTATGATCATTCTAGGGTTTATGTGTGCAACCGCATTTTTGTCTATGTGGATTTCAAACACAGCCACATCGGTTATGATGTTGCCTATAGGGGTTGCTATCATAAAGCAATTGCAGGATAACCCCGATACTGTTGAAGATGAGAACCAGACCTTTGGCAAGGCTCTTATGCTCGCCATCGCTTACAGTGCATCAATTGGTGGTGTTGCGACACTCATAGGTACTCCTCCCAATTTGGTGCTGGCTGGAGTAATCTCAGATACCTACGGGTATGAAATTACGTTTATGCAATGGTTTATGTTTGGTTTGCCTATTTCCCTAATATTACTATTTATTTGTTGGGTCTATCTTACCCGATATGCATTTACATTTAAGCAAAAGAAGTTTCCTGGAGGCAAAACAGAAATTAAACGCTTATTAAATAATTTAGGAAAGATCAGTTACGAAGAAAAGATGGTCGCCATGGTTTTTGGACTGACTGCTTTTTGCTGGATTACACGATCTTATCTGTTACAAGCAATTTTTCCTGCTCTTGATGATACAATAATAGCGGTGTTTTTTTCCATATTATTATTTCTTATACCCAATAAGAAAAGGACGCGAACTTTGATTAACTGGGATGAAGCTGTAAAAATGCCTTGGGGAATCATATTACTTTTTGGAGGTGGAATGGCTCTCGCACAAGGTTTTGAAACCAGTGGTTTAGCTATATGGATAGGCTCTCAAATGGGCAGTTTATCCGGGCTTCATCTATTTTTGCTGTTGCTCATCTTAATAGCGGCTGTTAATTTTTTGACCGAGATTACTTCAAACCTGGCCACTACGGCAATGTTGTTACCCGTTTTGGCACCTATGGCTTTAAATATAGATGTACATCCTTTTGTTCTAATGGTAGGTGCAGCTGTTGCAGCTTCCTGTGCATTTATGTTGCCCGTTGCCACACCGCCTAATGCGGTAGTATTCGGATCGGGTTATCTTCGAATACCGGATATGGTGAATAAAGGTTTTTTAATGAACATAATTTCTATAGTTCTACTCACACTATTTGTCTATTTTCTGCTTCCGGAATTATGGGACATCGCAATAGATAGTTTTCCTAAGCATTTGAAACAAAAATTATGATTTTCAAAGCATTTAAAAATCATATCAAACAGGTTAACGGCGTTAAAATAAACTATGTTATTGGAGGTAGCGGTCCTCCCCTACTTTTATTACATGGCTATCCGCAGACGAATTATATCTGGCATAAAATAGCGGACCAACTCGCAAAATGCTTTACGGTTGTCGCATCAGATTTAAGAGGTTACGGGGATAGTGGTAATCCACCGACCGATACTGAACATTTCCCCTATTCAAAACGTGAAATGGGTATGGATCAAATTTTATTGATGCAATCTCTTGGGTTTGACCAATTCTATTTGGCCGGTCATGACCGTGGCGGTAGAGTTGGCCACCGTATGGCGTTAGATTATCCTAAAATCATATTGAAATTGGCGGTTTTGGACATTGCACCGACCTATACGATGTACAAAACAGCCGATATGGAATTTGCAACTGCATACTACCATTGGTTTTTTTTTATTCAACCAAATGACATTCCGGAAAAAATGATAGGAGAAGACCCTGAGTACTTCTTGAACAAAAAATTCGGTCAATGGGGCAGGGATAAAAATGCCATAACAAAAGAAGCAAGACAAGAATATTTACGCTGTTTTACTCCTGAAACCATACATTCTAGTTGTGAAGATTATCGAGCTTCTGCAACAATAGACCTTGAGTTAGATCAATTAGACATCAATGCTGGCAAAAAATTAGCATGTCCTGTTCTCTGTATTTGGGGCGAAAAAGCTTTCGTTGGCCGAAAATATAATGTTATTGAAGAATGGAAAAAATGGTCGGATGATGTAGTTGGATTTGGGTTGCCCTGCGGACATTATTTGCCGGAAGAAGCCCCCACTGAAACAACGAAAGCTTTGATTGATTTTTTTAAACCTTTAAAACCGAAAAATTAGCATGAAAAAGTATGAAGTAGCAGTAATACCGGGAGATGGAATAGGAAATGAGGTTGTTCCTGAATCGATACGGCTTCTCAATACCGTAGCGGCTCAGTGTGGTTTTGAAATTTCGTATAAACACTATGACTATTCGTGTGAATACTATAAAAACCACGGAAAAATGATGGATGATGACGGTCTAAAAAAACTGAGAGATAGCGACGGTATCTTTTTGGGGGCTGTTGGTTATCCTGGAGTTCCTGATCATGTTTCCCTTTGGGGCTTACTTGTTCCTATTCGAAGAACGTTTCAGCAATATGTAAATCTCAGACCTGTAAAACTGCTTAAGGGAGTTGACTCACCCTTGAAGAATCCCGGAAACATATATTTCTACATTGTTCGGGAAAATAACGAGGGAGAATATTCTTCAATTGGAGGAAGGTTGAATGAAGGTACTGAACACGAGTTAGTCGTGCAGGAGAGCATATTTACAAAGCGAGGGGTTGACCGGGTAATGAAGTATGCTTACGAATTAGCAAACAAAAGAAATAAGAAGTTGACGAGTGCTACCAAATCTAATGGCATCATTCACACCATGCCCTATTGGGACGAGCGATTCAAGGCTATTGGTGAATTGTATCCAGGCGTAATACAATCTCAGTTTCACATAGATATACTGACCGCGCATTTTGTAACAAGACCTCACGAATTTGATGTCGTGGTAGCAAGCAATCTTTTTGGTGATATCCTTTCAGATTTAGGGCCGGCTGTGATAGGTGGTATGGGAATTGCCCCTGGGGCCAATTTAAACCCGGAGAAAGAGTTTCCGAGCATGTTTGAACCCGTACACGGCAGCGCACCAGATATTGCCGGTAAGAATGTTGCAAATCCTATCGCTTCTGTTTGGACTGCGGCGATGATGTTGTCGCATTTTGGCGAACATGAAGCTGCTGCATTAATAGAAGATGCGATAGAGAAACTAACTGCTAAGGGTAAGGTTTTAACGCCAGATTTAGGCGGAAATGCTTCAACTGTACAGGTAACAGATGCGTTAATTCAAAATATAAAAACTAAATAATACTGGTTGATGAATAGATTCTTTGCATAAAAACTCCTTTACATGAGCCGAATTTTGTGCTGTAATAGAAATGAATTGATACTATTTATTTGGTATGTAGAGATAGTCAAAATCAGTCTGGCAGGATAAGTTTCCAAAAGCCTTACTTAGAGATTTATTCCAAAATGAATAGGGGTATTTACCAAAAACTGCATCTTATAATAAAGAGATCAAAAAAAGAATATTGGGTTTAGCAAACGTTTTCGCTTATCAACTTTACCTAAATAACTAAAAACACTTCTTATGACAGATCATGTCAAATCAAACAAATCATTATCTTTAGTAGAATACGGAATTACACACCAAAATATACAGTATCAGTTAAGTCCTGAGCAATTGCAAGAAATCACCCTTGACAAGGGTATGGGCAAAGAATCCTCCCTGGGAGCTCTTGCCGTAAATACCGGAGAGTTCACCGGTAGATCGCCTATGGATCGTTTTATCGTAAAAGACGATATTACTGCAAATAGAGTATGGTGGGGTAACATCAATATTCCTTTTGAAAGTGATGCTTTTGATGCGCTTTATGATAAGGTAATTGAGTACCTGAATGATAAGGAGCTTTATGTTCGTGATGCCTATGCATGTGCAGAAAAAGAGTATCGGTTGAACATAAGGGTAGTCAATGAATACCCTTGGTCTAACATGTTTGCCTATAATATGTTTTTAAGACCTACTGAAGATGAGCTAGAAGATTTTGACCCGGAGTGGACGGTTATCAATGCTCCGGGTTTTATGGCTGATCCGGTAGTAGATGGCACCAGACAACACAATTTTGCGATATTAAATTTCACAAAGAAAATTGCATTAATAGGAGGAACCGGATATACGGGCGAAATCAAAAAAGGTATTTTTTCGGCATTAAATTTTATTTTACCCGTTTATAGGGATGCATTGCCTATGCATTGTTCTGCTAATGTGGGTAAAGATGGCGATACCGCAATCTTTTTTGGTCTTTCTGGCACCGGTAAAACAACGCTTTCTACTGACTCAAATCGTAAATTAATAGGTGATGATGAGCACGGGTGGACTTCAGAAAATAGTGTTTTTAATTTTGAAGGCGGTTGCTATGCTAAAGTGATCAATCTTTCTGAAGAGCAGGAACCTGAGATTTATGGGGCGATTAAGAAAGGTGCTATTTTAGAAAATGTAATTATGGATGAAAATGGAGTAGTCGATTTTGAAGATGCCTCGATTACTCAAAATACCCGGGTAAGTTATCCCATTAACCATATTGACAATATACAGATCCCCTCTGTAGCAAGCACCCCCAAAAATATCTTTTTCCTGACTGCAGATGCCTTTGGCGTATTACCTCCGGTTTCAAAATTGACAGCAAGTCAAGCTGCTTATCATTTTATTTCAGGATACACATCAAAACTTGGCGGTACTGAAGCAGGTATTGTAGAACCCCTACCCTCATTCTCAGCTTGTTTTGGAGCCCCTTTTATGCCTTTACACCCCACAAAGTATGCCGAAATGTTAAATGAGAAAATCAAGCGCAGTGGTGCCCAGGTATGGTTGATCAATACCGGATGGACCGGTGGTGCTTACGGTGTAGGTACCCGTATAAAACTAAAATATACAAGAGCCATGATCAATGCTATTCTTGATGGAAGCATTGATCATGAATATAAATATGAAAACTATCACATTCATTCGGTTTTTGGAGTTGCTCAACCGAGAACCTGTCCAAGTGTCCCTGATTCGGTATTGAGTCCCCGTAAAACCTGGGATGATGATTCAGCATATTATAAGGCCGCATTTAAACTGTCAAATGCGTTCCGTAAAAACTTTGAAAAATTTGAATCCTACGCTAATGAAGATATTCGAAGAGGAGGTCCTCAGCGTTTTGATTTTTGACCTGAATTTTCTTTCATCCCTTGATAATTTTTAGAAACAGGTAACCTAAAATATTTTAGACAGCCTGTTTCTTTCTATTATTATTATTATTGACTAGCTGCTTTTAGTCAAATCACAAATTATTCAGAACAGACTTTACATCTTTTAAACTAGCAATACCGTGAGCTTGTAGTGGCAAACTGTTTGAAAAAATTAGGGAACGCCAACCGCCTGTTCTTGTGGTATGTAAAAAATGATGAGTACTTTCTAGAAAGTGATACCTTAGATTTTTTAAAATAAACGTAAAATAAGTGTTTCTTTAGACTGAGTATCTGCTCGCTTAACAGAATTAAAAAAGCCCTTTGAAAAATTTTCAAAGGGCTTTTTAGTTTTAGATTAATGACTGTATCTAAAACTCTACCTCAACAGCAGCTCCGGAATAATCAACGGTTTTAGGCTCAGAAACTGAACCGTCTTTACTGATCTTTATAATAGTAAATCTGCGCTCCTGAAGCATCCCGTCAAAGTTTCCGTTACGATCTGCTATCTCCAGGGTTTGGTTCGCATCATTCCACGTGAATGAAATGGTAGAATAGGCGCCATTTTCATAATTATAGTTATCAAATTCATCTTCATACAAGCTAAAACTTCCGTCAGCTCCTTCATAAACACGAATTTCCAGATTGTTCCAGGGCTTTTCTTCGGCATACTGCACTTCAGGGCCTATGGGTAAAATGCTTCCGGCTTTTACATACAGCGGAATCGTATTTATAGTTGTTTCTTTTGTGATTTCCTGCCCACCGTCAAACTTCTCATTTGTCCAGTAATCATACCATGCGCTTCCCTCGGGTAAATACACCGTTGCCGATTTGGTCTCCTTAAAATCAACTATGGGGTATCCTTCGGCTCCTCGCTCCTTGCCTTTATTCCAGCCGGTTTCTTCATCTACTTTTATAATTTTCTCAGGCGTGTACTGGGCTTCCAATACCGGTGCCACAAGAATTGCATCACCAAACATATACTCGTCCTTAAGATCCCAGGTTTTTTTGTCCTGCGGGAAATCCATTACCAGAGCGCGCATAAAACTATCCTGATTGTGAGTAACCTCCCAGGAAGTCGTGTAGATATAGGGAAGTAAACTGTAACGGAGTTCGATTGCATTCTGAATGGCATCGTAAATGGCTTCGCCTTTTTCGCCAAAATGATAAATCTCGCGTTTCATCTCAGTACCGTGTGAACGCATCATTGGCGTAAACGCCCCGTATTGCATCCAACGCACGTATAATTCCTGAAACAATGGATTTACAGAAGCTGTGCCGTCATTCCACGACTTGTTATAAGCTCCCGCGAAAAACCCACCGATATCGGTATTAAAATTAGGATTTCCGGTAAGCGTAAAATTGAGACCGGCAGGAATCTGGTTGCGTAAGGACTGCCAGGACGAACCTAAATCACCAGACCAAACGTTGGCTCCATAACGCTGCTGCCCAGCAAAGCCCGAACGCGTAAGAATAAAAACCCGCTTATTTGATGTTTCCTCGCGCTGATGATCATAAACACCTCCTACCGTCTCCAGCGGAAACGCATTACGCACCTTGCGGAAAGAGCCCAGATAAGTCTCATTGTTATAGTCTTCATCTTTAATCTCTAAATGATCAGGCTCGGTAGAATCCATCCACCAGCCATCAATACCCAGAGAGAATAAATTCTTGCTTAAATATTCCCAGTAAATATCACGTGCCTCCGGATTATACGGATCGTAAACCTGCACACCTGAGGGATAATTCATATCGGGTGGCCAATCTTCTTTGCCTGATTGTGGCCAGGTCTGGAAGTCCATCAACATATTCTTTTCTTTCAGTTCTTTAAACTGAGGCGTTTCAGGACCAAAAGAAGACCAAATTGAAATGATAAGATGCGCATTAAGTCCGTGAACATCGTCAACAAATTTTTGAGGATCCGGAAATGCCGGATTTCCAAAATCCATCGCATTCCAATGGTAATTATCACCCCAATATTGCCAATCCTGAATAATTCCGTCCAGTGGCACTCCCAGTTCGCGATGCTTTTGCACCACGCCTACGGTCTCTTCCTGACTTTTATAGCGCTCCCGGCTTTGCCAAAAACCATAGGTCCAAAGCGGAACCATAGGAACTTCGCCTGTAAGATCACGCATTTCTGCAATAACGGCATCAGCATTGTCGCCCGCCAACACATAATAATCGATGCCATCACCTACCTGAGAAGAAAAAGAAGTTTCAGCAGTATCATCTTTAAACGTGGTGGGTGAGTAATTATCCCAAAAAACGCCGTAACCTTTTGGAGATTGAAAAAAGGTCGAAAAATCCCAGGTATTATTTTGAACCATTTTTACTTCCTGATTGCGTTGAGACATTTTGCCATTTTGCAAAATCCCCAGACCATAAATGGGCTCATCGGCTTCTAAAGTCCAGCCTTGTTTAACGGTAAATGTTTCGTTCCCATTATCTACAAAAGGTTTAAACGAAGTTGTGCTTTCGCTTAGTAAAAGACTTCCGTCCGGTTTAAAAAAACGTATCGCCTGGGTTAGCGTATCTAGCTCCACACGTAATTCTGCCGTGGTCAAAGCAAAGCCGTTCTTCATATCGTTGACTTCAAAAGAAACCTCTTCTGGCTCTTTAATAACGGAAAGGCTCTTTTTTTCAAAAGGATGTCCCTCACGATATTTTTGAATGCGTACTATAGAAGGAGAAACAAATTCAATACGCACATGTGTAGAATCGATTTGTGTTTTTACGCCAGAATTAGATGTTTCATAAGATTGGCGAGCACAGCTCGTACAGATTAAAAAAGCGCTTACAACACCTAAAAAAATAGATTTCATGGGTTACCTGTCTCAAGTTAATTTTAGAAAGCCGAAAAACCGACTTGTTTTAAATGTAATTTAAACATTTAAAAGCTAACTGCAAGAATTTATGTTGAAATCTAATTATTTACAGAAGTTTAGTCTTTGATTTTGAATATGGTAAGAGGCCTGTTATTATTGGCGATAACTAAATAGCTTTCATTGCCAATATTCATCTGCTTCATAAGCTTTGCATTGAGGTCATTATAAAAACTGATGTCTTTATAAGGCTTCAACCCACCTTTTGAATCTCCCAGCAATACGTAACCCACGTTTGAATCGTATTTAACCGTTTCTACTTCAGCTTCGTGAATAGCGCCTATTCCCACAACATCCAGGTGACCGTCTTTATTTATATCACTAAATGCAAACGACATCGTTGGCCCCAGTTGCGCGACAACCGGCAGGTGTTTCATTCTAAAATCACCATTTCCTAAATTTTCAAGATAAACCGATTCAAACTCGGTAGCTTGTTTGTGATACGAATTAGCAATCTGCTCACTGCCATAAATATCAGTTAGTGTAGAATTGGCAAACTCTTTATAGGTTTTGATTTTTTCGCTTACAAAAGAATTCTGCATCGTAGAACATTCCTTGCCGCGAACGGGTACTAAACTGCCCTTGTACACCTTACTTAAAATCATATCATAATTACCATCGCTATCGAAGTTGTTACCGTAGATATGCAGCGGCTTTTCTGAGGAGGGATGAAACTTATTATTTGCACCCAGGTTTCCTACGAAATAATCCAGATCCCCATCCTGGTCAAAATCAATTTCAGCAATGCTATTCCACCAGCCGGACGTCTCTTTTAACGCTTCTATTTCTAAAGGCTGAAAGCTTCCGTTTTGATTCTCAAAGACCGTAATGGGCATCCACTCCCCTGCTACCAGCAAGTCAAAATCACCATCGCCGTCGTAGTCAGACAAAAGCAGGTCATTTATTAATCCGGCTTCAGCAAAATCTGGCGCAACCGTTTTGGTAACATCTACAAATTTTCCACTTTGGTTTTCTAAAATATAAGAGCGCGGAGACAGCGGATATTTTCCGGGTACTATTCTACCGCCCACAATTAAATCAAGATCACCGTCCTGATCGTAATCTAAAGAAACAACCGCTTTAGATCCCGTAAGCATTTTTGGCAAAGCCGAAGAAGCACTAAAACTTCCTTTTCCGTCATTCAGGTAGAGGCGATCCTGTAGTTTGCTATCATTTTCCGCTAACTCATAACCGCTGCTGGCTACGTATACATCCAAATCGCCATCCCCGTCTGCATCAAAAAAATGCGCTCCATTATCTTCATAGGCTTTATCTGACTCAAAAGCGGCCTGTGGGATTTGTTCAAATTTTCCATCCTTTTGCTGAATGTACAACTGAGCTGCCTGACCAGGACCACCACCCAGAAATACATCTTCAAGTCCGTCATTATTTACATCTGCCACTTCAAAAGCCGGACCTTGCTGCGATTGTTTTTGTGGTAATAATACCTGCCGTGAAAAATCATTAAAATCATTTTCTTCATGCGCATAAGTCAAACCAAGCTCTCGCGGATCTATACGCTCAAAATGTTCTGGACGATCATAAGGCGTTTCAACTGAATTTGTGGCCTCGGCCTCAGATAAGCTGAGGATTTGATTGGCCTGAACCTTTTCTAAAACCGAAACCTTTCCCGTATTCCAAACCACTTCTATTTTTGAAATTTGTTGCTCTTCTCCTACCCCAAAATTCAAAACCGGAGAAACGGAAGATTGATATCCCCGCGATAAATAGAGTTCCTGATACTGCTTTGTGCTGTCTGTAAACACTTTTACCTTAGAACCTATTGCAAGGGGATTTTTAGCATCGCCTTTGAGCTTAATACTTATATAATTTGCGGTGGAATTGTTGCGGTAAATACCGGCCTCATCCTCCAGATTGTTTACTACCAGGTCCAGATCACCATCATTATCCAGATCCCCGTAAGCCACTCCGTTTGAATTCACCGCCTGAGTAAAACCCCAGTCTTCGATTACTTTTTTAAAGGAAAGGTCTTTGTTGTTTTTAAATGCATAATTCTGAAGCTTGTCTGAAGGCATTTCCTTGAGAATGCTGTCAATAGGCATTTGCTCCAGCGAACCCTCGTTGGCATCGAGAAACCTGCCAAAATCCTGATTGGCAATCTCGCGTTTAATTCCATTTGTGATGAAAATATCTTTAAAGCCATCGCCATCAAAATCGGCAATGAGTGGCGCCCAGCTCCAGTCGGTTTTTGACACTCCGGAAACCTGGGCGATATCGGTAAAATAGCCATTCCCGTTGTTTAAGTTAAGTACGTTTGACATGTATGGGTAATGGAAGCCGGCCTCAACAATCCACCAAAATCCTTCGGTATTCATACTGGCCATATTTTGTTTTCCACGCTGATGATCTTCCGCAGACATATCTAAAACCAGTAAATCGGGTAAAAAGTCGTTGTTGACATCGGCAAAATCTGAGCCCATACTGCTGTACGAGATGTGCTTCATTTTGGTATTGACCTCATTGGCAAACGTGCCGTTTTTGTTGTTAATGTAGAGCTTATCGGGCGTGATGAAGTCGTTAGCTACAAAAATATCGGGCCAGCCGTCATTATTAAAATCTCCGATAGAAGCACTCAGACTGAATTCTTTGTTGATCAAACCGCTACCCGGAGTTACATCGGTAAAACTATTGCCGTCATTGCGGTACAGGTGATCTGAAGTTTGCGGGTAAAACTGCTCGTCATTGACAATGGCATTAAGATCAACCGAATTTAAAAAGTCATCGCGATGGTTGATCAAATACATATCCAGATCACCGTCCTTATCATAATCCAGAAAATACGCCTGAATTGAAAAACCATCGTCAGCCAGGCCCCATTTGGCAGCTTCTTCGGTAAAGGTGCCGTCTTTTTGATTGATAAACAGCTTGTTTCGGCGTTCTAAACTGTTATTCAGAGAAGCCGATTTACAGACGTAAATATCCAGCCAGCCATCAGCATTGATGTCGATCATCGTGACCCCGGTCGTCCAGCCTTCGGCATCTGCCACACCGGCTGCTTCAGTAATATCGTCAAATTTAAAATCTCCTTTATTGAGGTAAAGCTTATTCGAATTTTGGTTTGAAGTGAAATACACATCTTCCAGACCATCATTGTTTACGTCACCTATAGCTACACCGCCTCCATTATACATATCGTAGTAATTGAGGATGTTGAAGGCTGCTGTTTCGGTCACGGTATTCTTAAAATGAATCCCGGAGTCTTCATTTGAGATTTCGGTAAAAAGCGTTTCTGCCGTGCTCGTCTTTTTCTGAAAACCTGAGTCTTTACAGGAGTTTAATGCCCCTGCAAACGCAACCACAACAAAAAAATAAGTCAAGCGCATCATAAAATATTCAATTAATGGGTTTTGTGCGAGTTATAACTCAATTCTAAAAGGTGAAGCCGGTAAACCTTCCTCATTGTATAAATTGGGATTATCGGGGTTGTCTGCCCAGGCATAGCGCAAATACTTTGGTTCGGGGATCTCATCACTCCAAACGATAACCTGATCACCTTCAATTTTTGCATTCGCCCACACAAATTTGCCATCTTCCCCTGCCAGTGCAAATTCGCTCAGAGGTTCGCCATCATTACTCACCAGACCACTTCCTGTATGTTCAAAATTCAAAATCACTTTTCCATCTTCAACGGAGGAGCTTTTATAAATGGGACCGGAATACACCAAATCTTCATCATAGGCCAACTTCAATCCTGCCAGTGCCATACGCTCACCCACATCTTTTTTATTGTCCGGGTGAATGTCGTTCCATTCGCCCAAATCGATATTTACCGTCATCGCCGTATTGGAATTCTGTAAAGCTTTGAGTTGCGACTCCCTCAATTCGGCCCAACTGCTTTCTTCCGGTAAATAGGAAACATCCATAAAATTAGGCAACTGTGCATATATAAAAGGTGCTTCGGGTTGCTGCAAAACACTGCGCAAACCTGAAATCAAAGCCGTCATATAGCCTGCGTAAGCCTCTGGATTACCTGCATTGCTTTCGCCCTGATACCATAAAATACCTTTGACCGGTAATTGCACATAAGGTGCAATCATCCCGTTGTACAGGGCTGCAGGCTCATTTTGTGGATTAATGCGGCGCACCGGTTCTCCCAATAAGTTATTTCGGGAACGAACAACAGGTTTAAACACTTCTCCTACTTTATACTGCCAGTAGCCTTTGAGGTCAACAGTATCTTGCTCGGTAAAAATGTAATAGGGTTTATCAGGCACAAAGCCTCCTTTACCATTGTAATTGGTGACTTTAATGGTAAAATTATTTTTTCCGGCTTTAAGTAGGGTATCCGGCACATCATAGCGGCGTTGCGGGTATTGATAGGTTTTATTCCCCACCAATACGCCATTGATATACACCTCATCGGCATCAACAATACGCCCCATAAACAGTCGGCCTTTTTTACCGACCATAGACTCTGGGATTTCCACTTCTCTGCGATACCAGACTATGCCATTTAGATCCTTAATTCCCTGATCTTCCCAGTAACCCGGAATAGTAATTCGTCTCCAGTTTTTAGGTTCAAAGTTCACATCATACCAGGGAAGTGCTCCTGTCAAACCCTTATCCCTGATTTCTTTAGGGCCGGAATTAACGGGTTGAAATTGCTTCTGGCGGTTTACAAACACGGTATCTTTATTTTCTTCAATGATCTCAAGTTTTTCAGGAAAATTGGTATAGCCTTCTTCAGGAATCCAGGCTTCAATGGGCGTACCGCCTACGCTGGCATTGATTAAACCAATAGGAATCTGGTATTTCTCATAGATTTTTTTAGCAAAGAAATAAGCAACTGCCGAAAAAGAACGGACTTCCTCCCCCACAGCTTTTTGCCATTCGCCTCCGGTAATATCTTCCTCAGGACCCGACAAAACAGGGGTGGTAGGCACTTTGAAATGTCTGATGTTCGGATTATTTGCGGTAGCAATTTCTTCCGCGTAACGCACATCGTGAATATCAAGCTGGTGTACCATATTAGACTGGCCGGTGCACAACCACACGTCTCCAATTAAAATATCATTGATTTCAAGCTCATTTTTACCTGCAATGCGCATTTGAAAAGGTCCGCCTGCTTTCATTTTAGGGAGTTCTATGCTCCATTTTCCATCTTTAGCAGTGGTGGTTTTATATTGCTTTCCTTTAAACGAAAGTGTAATCTTTTCGCCGGGATCTGCCCAGCCCCAAACCGGAACTTTAGCATCCCGCTGCAACACCATCCCGTCACTTATTAAAACAGGTAATTTTACTTCAGCCTGTACAGAAAGACTTAAGCTTAAAATAAAAAGGGTGATGCCGGTTATTCTTTTAAACTTCATGTGTTTTTAGTTTACTGCAAATTCTACTTCAGCCATTTTAGAAGCCCCCAATGCCTCACTGCGTTTCATAGGGCTTGATCCCCCTACATATAGTCTGAATTTACCGGGTTCAATAATTTTAGACCCGTCTTCCTGAACAACCTGAAAACTTTCAGGCTTAATCTCGAATGTAACTTTTTCAGAAGCACCGGGTTCTAGTGTAACACGGCGGGTATTTATAAATTGAGAATTCGGCACGCGTACCGAAGCTTCCAAATCAGAAATATACACCTGAACCACCTCGTCTGACTTTACATTTCCGGTATTTTTAACGGTGACCTCCAGGCTTACAGACTCTTCTGCAGAAAGTTCTGTTTTATCAAGAGTAGCGTTGCTGTATTCAAATTGCGTATAGCTAAGCCCAAATCCAAACGGATACATCGGCTCTCCATTCATATATTTATACGTACGACCTTCCATAGAATAGTCATCATAAGCAGGCAACTGATCTAAAGATTTTGGAAACGTAATAGGTAATCTCCCGGATGGTGAAACATCGCCAAAAAGTACATCTGCAATTGCAGTACCTCCTTCTTCACCGGGATACCAGACATAGAGCACGGCATCAGCCAGCTCCTGAACTTTGGAAAGATCTACCGGACTTCCGCCGGTTACAATGGCAATAAGTGGTTTGCGATCTTCAGGGTTTCTATCTGCCATAGCTCTTAAATCCTCCAGATATTGAATTTGATTAGGCGGTAAACCATAATCTAAACGATCACCCGCAGTATCAGAATCTATAGAGTCGCCTTCTTCGCCCTGAAGCGTACTTGAAAGGCCCAAAACCACCAGCGTCACATCGCTGTTCGCGGCATTACCGGTCGCATAATTAATGGGATTTCTGGAATCTTTATTCAACATAGCACCCTGGCGGTATTGCAACTGACTGGTAGGGATTATCGCTGCGCTGATACCCTCAAGAATGGTTACCATATTCGAATTTACGCCATAATAATTGCCTAAAAGTACTTCGGTACTCGTAGCATTAGGCCCGGTAAGAAAATACTTGGAAAGGTCTTTTTTAAGTGGAAGAATTCCGTCATTCTTTAAAAGCACGATACTTTTTTGAGCAGATTCGCGTGCCAGAGCGCGGTGTTCATCGTTGTTTACTACTTCAAGTGAAAGCGAATCGTATTTGTTGCTTCCTTTTGGGTCGAATAATCCCAGCTTGAAACGTGTTTTTAGTAATAAAGCTAACTGCTGGTCAATCTCCGCTTCGGTAATCAAGCCCTTTTCAACCGCTTCCGGTAAGGCACTGTAGGTGTCACCACAGTTTAAACTCACTCCGCTTTTTACTGCCATAGCCGCAGCACCGGCTTTAGAGGGCGCGATACCGTGTCCACCCTGACCTTTTGCAACGTATAAATCTACCAAAGCAGCACAATCACTCAGAATGTGTCCGTCAAAATTCCAATTTTTTCGCAATACCTCATCCAGTAAATACTTATTGGTACAGCAGGGTTCGCCATTAGTACTGTTGTAAGCGCACATTACAGCCTCCACATTTTCATTTACCAGTGCTTCAAAAGCCGGCAAATAGGTTTCATACATATCTTTTAAGCTTGCCGTAGCATTAAATTCATGGCGCAATTGTTCAGGGCCGCTATGCACGGCGAAGTGTTTGGCGCAGGCAGCAGTTTTTAAATGATCAGGATCATCGCCCTGCAAGCCCTTGACAAAAGCAACTCCTATTAAAGACATTAAATACGGATCTTCACCATAAGTCTCCTGTCCTCTCCCCCAACGCGGATCTCTAAATATGTTGATATTGGGTGTCCAGAAACTCAGACCGTTATACCGGTTATAATTTCCCTTTTCACTGGTTGCATTATATAAAGCCCGTGCTTCGTCTGATATTGCATTGGAGATACGATACGCCAAATCTGCATCAAAAGTGGCACCGATTCCTATAGCCTGCGGAAAAACCGTAGCTGCAGAAGCCCTGCCAACCCCGTGAAGGGCCTCATTCCAATAATCATAAGGCGGAATTCCGAATCGTTCAATTGCCGGGGTACTGTTCATCATCTGCGCAGCCTTTTCTTCCAGAGATAATCGCGAAATCAAATCGGCTACACGCTCATCTACTGATAAAGAAGTATCATAGAACAGAAAGTCGGGGTTTGAAATTTCTTCCTTTTCAATCGTTTGCGCTGACGTTTTTTGATCAGTATTACAAGACAGGATAATCAGACTCATAATTAGAAGAGCCGTACGATAAGAAGAGAAATAACTCATAAATATTAAAATTTGAAAATTTAAAGTGAATGAAGGAAATGATAGTTAAAGCATTTACGCAATCGGTTGCAAACTAAAAATAATTTAGCATTTTACCATCATTTTTAAAGACATAATATCATCCAGAAAGAAATTTATCATCTTACTAATTACAACTAACACTAGTAAAATATCGAAAAATTAGCTTCTATAGTGTGGATTAAACACTTTAAAATGTAAAACTCTTTCAATCTGAAAACTAGTTTTGATACATAAAAACTTGATTTGCTCCTTTTATTTTATTGAGGTTGAAAATAAACCTAATTTATAATGCATTAACAATCAATATTTTATTGACTTCATTCAGAACTAAAAAAATATTAAAACAAAATTTACGCAATCGGTTGTGTGGTACGTGAGATTTACATACATTTGAAAATAATACATATAGTACTAAAGACAATAACTGTCATAAATACATTTTATTTTTCTTAATTATTATAACTTTTATTATTAGCGAAATCGATTGAGTGTATAATAAATGTTAATGTTTTCTAAAGTATTATATGAAGACGCATCAATTCAAATTAACTCAAATGACTAATTAATTCAATCAAACTAAGTTTTATGGAAAGCATTTTACTTTTTCAGAAGAAAACACTCAGGTATCTGGGGCTCTTCTTCTTAAGTGTATTTTTCTGCTCAGGAATTTACGCTCAATCAACAATCACGGGAACTGTGAGTGATGGCAATGGCCCTATACCAGGCGTTAATGTTATCGTAAAAGGTACTAGCAATGGTGCAGTAACCGACTTTGACGGAAATTACACCTTAAATAATGTACCGGGAGACGGTGTATTAGTCTTTAGCTTTGTAGGCTATGAGGCAAAAGAGGTACCTGTTAACAACAGAGCTCAGGTAAATACTGTACTTGAAAATGATCTTCAATCCTTAAGTGAAGTAGTTGTTATCGGTTACGGTACTCAGAATAAAGAGTCGGTTACCGGTTCTGTAGTATCACTAGACGGCGATGAGCTTGAAGAAGTACAGGTTGCAAACTTTCAACAGGCTTTACAAGGTCGTGCTCCTGGGGTACAAATTACAACAACAAGTACCAGACCCGGTGCTGACAATGCTTCCATACGTATACGTGGTGTGCGTTCACTTTCAGGAAGTAATGACCCTTTAATCGTTTTAAACGGTATTCCTTTTTCAGGGGGGCTAAATGACATTAGTATTAACGACATAGCGAGTATTGATATTCTTAAAGATGCTTCCGCTACCGCAATTTACGGTTCAAGAGGAGCAAACGGAGTTGTTTTGATTACCACAAAATCGGGTCAAAAGGGACAAAAGGCAACCTTCAGCTACAATACATATTATGCCACTAAAGAGGTATTTGCAAAATATCCGATGATGAATGGACCGCAGTTTGTAGCTCTTCGTCAGGCTACAGCATTACAACAAGAAAGTGGGGTTCCAATTTATGAGAATTATGGTGCAGATGAAGATCCCAATGTAAATACTGACTGGCAGGGTTTGATTTATGGCACAGGCTTGCAAACCAATCATGACTTTAGTGTTACAGGAGGAACAGAAAATGGAAGCTACAGTTTTGGTGGAGGTTACTTTAAAGAAACTTCAGTATTGCCGGTGGAAAATTTTCAGCGCTATTCGCTAAGAGCACAGATCGATCAGCAGGTAGGTGCTTTCCGCTTTGGTATTAACTCAATTATGAATTGGAATGTTACCAATGCCGCCGGAACCGGGATTTATGGAAATCTTAGTGCTACACCTATTCTTAATCCTTATAACGAAGATGGAAGTCTAAAGCGTGTGGTAAGTATGCCTGCTGATGACTTCTGGGTAACTACACGCAGTACGCTTAAAGGCTTGGGAGAAGGCCGAGTGAATCTTCAGAAAGATTTTGGTACGTACAATAACTTATACGGTGAAGTAAGTATCCCAGGAGTTGACGGATTAAAATACAGACTTAATATTGGTTTAAATCTACGTACCAGCCGTGATGGATTTTTTAACGGGCAGGGAGTTGCTAATATTGATCCTTTTGCACCCAATAGCGCAGGAAACAGCAGCAACTTATTTCAGGATTATGTAATTGAAAATTTATTAACCTATGATAAAACTTTTGCAGACAAGCATAAAGTCAACATTGTAGGTCTCTATTCGGTTCAAAACTCAAAATCAGAAAGTTCATTTTTAAATGCCCGAAACATACCAAATGAGCAATTTTTATTCTATAATCTGGATTCTGCATTATTGGAAGATATTACAGGTTATGGAAGCGATTATGGTGAAAATGGACTAGAATCAATAATGGGTAGAGCTATTTACCAGTACGATAATCGGTATTTATTAACCGCTACGGTACGTGCTGACGGTTCTTCAAGACTGGCACCCGGAAATAAGTGGGTGACCTATCCTGCAATCTCATTAGGTTGGAATGTTGCCAACGAAAAATTTATGCAAGATGTAGATTGGGTAAGCCTCCTTAAACTTCGTGCAGGTTATGGTGAAACCTCTAATCAGGCAGTTGCAAATTACGCAACGCTTGGTAATCTTGGTGTTCGTAATTATAACTTCGGTGATACTTTTGCTACAGGTTATTTTGTTCAGGATTTGCCAAACGCAAATTTAGGCTGGGAATTTTCTGAAACCTATAACTATGGTATCGACTTCGGCTTATTTAATAACCGCCTCTCGGGTACTGTAGAGTATTACACAACCAAAACTAATGATATTTTGTACCGCGTAGGGTTACCTTCAACTTCTGGTGTTGGATCATTTGTAGGAAATATAGGTGCTACCGAGAATAAAGGTCTTGAAGTCGCTTTAAACGCCACTATTTTAGATAACCCTGATGGGTTTACCTGGGATTTTGGTGTCAACTTGTATACTAACAGAAACGAAATTGTTTCTTTGGCAAGTGGTCAGGACCGAAATGAAGGACAGCTTTGGTTTGTAGGATCCCCCATCAATGTAATTTATGACCATAAAAATATAGGACTTTGGAATGAAGATGATCCTGATTTCCAGTATTTACAGACTTACGAACCAGGTGGTAATGTGGGTATGATTAAAGTAGAATATACCGGAGAATTCAATGAAGATGGCTCACCGGTGCGTCAAATTGATTCTGATGATAGACAAATCATAGATCCAACTCCTGACTTTCAAGGTGGTTTTAATACGCGCTTAGCCTATAAAAACTTTGATTTTAATATGGTAGGTGTTTTTCAAAGTGGTGGTACTTTAATTAGTACACTTTATTCTTCTGCTGGTTATTTGAATTTACTTACCGGAAGAAGAAATAATATTGATGTGGATTACTGGACCCCAACAAATACTGATGCTAAATATCCTGCACCGGGAGGAATTCAGGATGGTGATGGACCACGATATGGTAGAACTATGGGGTATTTTGATGGCTCATATTTAAAAATACGTGCGATGACACTTGGCTATAATTTTGAGTCTTCTCTTGTAGAAAAAGCCGGACTCAATAGCTTACGACTTTATGCAACCGTTCAAAATCCATTTGTTTTATTTTCTCCCTATCATAAAGAATCTGGAATGGATCCTGAAACAAACTCAGGATCAGATGGTTCTGGTAACGCGCAAAACTCTGCTACAGGTACGGCAGGTTTCATTTCGAGAGGAATTGCGACCATAGGAACCAACGTACCTACTACACGTAACTTCCTTCTAGGGTTGAATGTAAAATTTTAAAAAATTAATTATGAAACAAATACAATTTAAAATTGCCTTCCTGGTTTTTCTTGCTGTTGGGGTAGGTTTTACTTCTTGTTCAGAAGATATTCTAGAGGAAAACCCCAGAAATGTTTTTACACCAGAATTCTTTCAGACAGAAAATGGTGTTGAGGGTGGTATTACCGCTTTATATACGCATTTGCGCTTTTTATATGGCGCGTGGAACTACTATAACTCAACTGAGACAGGAACTGATGAATATACCTATGCGCAAAGTGCAGATGGTAACTTTAAAGATATGGACTTGTCTGGTGTGGGTTCTATAATCTCAAGTTCGGCGCCACCGGCAGGGCCATGGTTTAGTTGTTTTGGAGCAATCAATACAGCTAATGGTATTATTGAAAATGCAGAAGCTGTAGGTATTGCAGAGTCTTTAGTGGCCGAGGCCAGATTCTTTCGTGGCTTTGATTATTTTCTATTAGTTCAAACCTATGGTGGTGTTCCTTTAGATTTAGGATCAGGAGAACTGGTATTTAATACTTCTACCTTCCGTGGATCTACTCGTAATACTGTCCCAGAAATATATACTAAAGCTATATTTCCTGATTTGGAACTGGCTGTACAAAACCTTCCAGAACAGCCTCGTTTGACTGGTACAGCAACTAAGAATACTGCTCGTTTGTATTTAGCCAAAGCCTATTTAACTTACGCCTGGTGGTTGCAAAATCCAAATAATATTCCAACCTATCCTGATACTCCACGTACAGATCCTGATGGAAAGGATGCAGCCTATTATTTTCAACAAGCGTATAACATAGCGACAACTGCAATTGATAATCCGGGACCGTACACTTTACTAGAGTATTTTTACGATGTGCATTGGGCTCCTAATGATCGTCATGCAGAAATGATGCTTTACGCCGATCATACCGAAGAAAGTGAAATTTATAATGGTGCCAGTTTAGGTTTTGGTATTTCAGGTGATCAGGATAATGCTTCTGTTTGGATGGCTACTTGGAACTATACTGCTATAAGAAGCAGTGATAACGTATCAACCGTTCAGCGTGAAGCTGCGCAGAGCTACGGTCGTCCATGGACACGTATGGCTCCACCAATAGAAGTATTCAAAAATACGTTTGCAGACAAAGATAACGACTCCAGATATGATGCTACGTTTACAACAAGTTACCGTAACAACAGAGATAAACTATCCCCAGCAGATTTTACTGAATATCCTAATGCTAACGATATTCCAGTAGGACCGGGTGAGGCTGTACTTACCTTCTTAGATGAGGATGATCCTGCTGTTGATTATTCCGGAAATAAGGCATCTATTGGTGCCGGTTCCCTTCCCGGAAGATCAGATTTTGTTATCAATCCAAATGGTATAAGTCGTGTTGTATATCCGGGTCTATGGAAATTAGGAACGTATAGAACAGATAATAATGGTGGGTTAGGTTCGCCTAACGCTGGTCTAACCAGACCTTTCCCAATTGCAAAGTACTCTGAATTCTATTTTATTGCGGCTGAAGCGGCTGTAAAAGGTGCAGCTCCACAAGGTGGTAAAAGTGCACGGGATTTAATCAACGTTATTCGTGAACGTGCCGGTAAGTGGCGCTTTGATAACGGAGAACAAGAAGAGCGTATAGAAGATAATAGTGCTACACTGGTTAATGAGACACCAGCAGTGATTACCATCGACTATATTCTGGAGGAACGTTCTCGAGAATATTTTGGTGAAGGCTACCGCTGGTATGATTTAGTTCGTACTCAAACTTGGGATGAAGTGGCAGCTAGCTATAGTATATCAGGCAATGCATATGGAGACCACAGTCCACAGACTTTTACCCGTACAATTGAGCCGTATCATTATCTGAGACCAATTCCTCAAGGTCAGCTTGATGCAATGGACGTTTCTCAGGCAGAAAAAGATGCCTATCAAAACCCAGGCTATTAATTTTAAATTAAGCGTTTGAAATAGCAACTGCCCAAAAGCTTAAAAACTTTTGGGCAGTTTTTTTATTCCTAAAAGAGGCTACAGCTAAAAGGAAATCTAAATCAATTAACTAAAGACTAAAGACAAGTGTTGCTTTACTACCTATACCTTTTAAAAAGAAGATACCCGAGAGACTCTCTGGAGTAAAGCAGTACTTAATCACGAGTATGTTTCTGATATCGATTTACATTTAAAGTATAAGCATTAAAACCAGCTATACTGACAAATAAATAGTACCAACCGAAGTCTCCCTGTATGTAGAGCAGTTTTTAGACTAAAATCAGGTTATTCAGTAAAATGCGCTGCGCTCAGACTATTGAGTAAAATTAAATAGTTGGCAATACTCCATAAAAAAAGAGGCCACCTTGACCTCTTTTTTAGTATTAAAAACAAAATAAACTATTCAGCTGGCTCGATAGAGTTCCCCGAAGTCGCATATAACCCAACCATAGCTCCGGTAAAACCTCCGGCTACATTGGTTGAAAGAATATCTCCACTCACGGTTCCGCCCAGATTTTTATAGGTATCTCCGTCGATAACATAGCTGAATTTATAATCAGCATTGTCCCCTTCCACTTTCAATGAGATTTCGTCATCCAGATCAATTTTCTCACTGGCTACAATGCTGGACTTTCCTCTTTCGGTGCGTTGTAAAACGATATAATAGTCTTTGTCTTTCTTGGTTACCCCAAAGGCATAATTAGAACGCTCATTCTGTAAAGCGGTAATCCCGGCAAAGTCTTCATCCGATTTTGGTTTGTAGGTCAAATCAGTTTTAAAACTGAAGGTCTTATGCATTTGACGATGAAATAATGTTGAAGTAGGCTTCAATTCGGTGATTTCAGCGTCAAAAGGCTCGATTTCCAACCCTTTCTTGGTTTGCTTGATAAATGCTTCACGCGGACCTCTCAAACCGATCCAGCGGTAATCCAGTTTATCACCACTAAAATCTTCCTCAAACGTGAAGTTTCCGTTGGGGAAATAACCATCCTCACCGGTTTTATTTTCAACACCTTCCGGAAGCTCTAATTTTGGCTCCATAGGCACCAGACCGTTTTCAAAAACCGGATAGGTTCCAGACCAGTCAACCGGTAAAATAAAGGTTTCTCTTCCTGTATTTACCTGACCCGCTGAATTGGGACGTACAGCCAGAAAAACGCCGTACCATTGACCATTTGGGCCTTCAATAATATCTGCGTGACCAGCCCAGTCTACATTGTTTTTTCGGTCTTTCGGGAAATAACGCTGGGTCAAAATAGGATTGCTGGGTGCAGGAACAAAAGGACCCTTAGGGTTATCGCTCCTAAAAATCACTTCACTGTGCCAGCCTCCGGTTCCACCTTCGGCACACATCAAATAATACGTATCATCTTTCTTATACAGGTGAGGCGCTTCAATCCAAATGGGTTTATCGGCTAAATCAACGCCGCCATTTACTATGATTTTATCGGTTCCCTTTATGATCTGGTCTTTTTCGACATCGTATTCCCAAACTTTAATCACACGATGTCCCTGATACAATTCTTCCCCTTTGTTGGGAGCATCATTATGCACCACATAGGCTTTACCATCGTCATCAAAAAAGATCGAAGGATCAATCCCGTCAAAATCCATTTTTATAGGCTCGCCCCAACCCTGCATCGGGTCTTTGGTTTTTACAATGATATTCCCTGCTCCACCCGCAAATGCAGTCGTGATCATATAAAAGGTATCATTGTTTTCATTGTAGGTAATTCCCGGTGCATACACCCCCTGACTGATCCCGGTATCGTGCACATCAAGTTGTGATACGCGATCTAAAACGTGACCAATTTGTTTCCAGTTCACCAAATCTTTAGAATGGAAAATTGGCACCCCGGGAAACATCGCAAATGACGATGCTACCAAATAGTAATCATCTCCCTTGCGGGTTATGGCAGGATCGGGATAGCAACCCTGTAAAATAGGATTGTAAAATTCATTAGCCTCCAATGGATTTTCGTTGTAAACAGCATCATTTCCTTCATAAACAACGTTGGAAAATACCGGCACTCCTTTTTTGGGAGGGTCCGGCCGCTCTGTCATAAAATCGAAGCTCGAAAAGCTCAGAATTAGCGCCAGTGCCGGCGCGAGTAGTAAATTTTGTTTTTTCATTATATGCGAATTTAATTTATGGTGTATAAAATTTAATTGAGTAAAGATTATTCAAACACTACCTGATAGGTTTTTACAATACCCTTGTAGTCAAACTTAACAACGGCTTTTTCTGAAAGTGATGACGCCTGCGTAATATCAATTTTTACTTCCGGGTTGTCCGATTGTACCGTTATTACCGGTGCAGACGCGGCACCTTCAGCATTAAAGCGTGCCTCATAAATATCATAGCCTGTAATACCGTTATCCTTAGTGGACCTCACCGGAGTCTTTGGTAGATCAAGATTCTTGCCATTTGCAGCAATGACTACCTCAGGAACCTCTGGACGATTGATTGGCTTATCCTTTGAACTAAAACCAAGCCCTACAAGCTCACCGAGCGATTCTGCTTCAGGGCCTTCTATCCTGAGAAATATCGCGTGCTTCTCATCAAGATTGTCTACAAATTCAGAAACATCTACAGTAAATTGAGTAATCTCGTTTTCAGCATTTGCGGGAACTATAATTTCACCTATTTGCTTTCCGTTCCAGGTCGGGTTATCCCAGGGGCCATCTAACCAAATTTGAATTTTAAATGATTTTTCTGATTGTGGTTTCAGGAACAGGTTGAACATGGTTTCGTTCCCTTCTTCCGTTCCTTCAAAGGCACTTACGCCTTTTTGGTCTTCCTTCACCCCTCCAAATCCAAAATATTTATAGCCGATGACGTGCCCATTTTTCAGTCCGGAAATAGGCATATGATTATCCCAGATATCCCATGCGTCCTGCTGAATGCCGATATCAGAAAGATAGCAGGCATACCCGGCAGAATAATATTGATAAGGATCGAGCCCGAAAATATGAAATCCTTCTGAAGTAACTTCTGCGCCCTTGTATTCCAAATCATCTGAGGCCTTTGCCGTCCAAATTTCATCTGATGCATACGGATCGTATCCGCGAAGGTAAACGGAGCCCCCTTCTTCTACTGATTTTTCATCCCAGGAAACCGATATTGGTGAGACCATAGGTTGGCGAGCAAAGCCAAAACCGCGTGGCGGGCGATGGTAAAAAACATACCATTGATTGTTGATTTGCTCAATACTTCCGTGGGTATTGTGGCCGGAATAGGTCGTCTGAATAGCGGTTCCGTCCTCGTTGAGTACCGGTGCCCGCGAATCAACCAAAACTCCGCCACTTCTCCAGGGTCCTAAGGGAGAATCTGCCACTGCATAACGCAAGGTGGAATTCGAACTTCCCACGCCATAATCTGGTCCTGAATAACCGCTAAAGACCGTGACATACTTATTTCCAACTTTACGAATGGAGGAAGCTTCAAAGAAATTAAAACTGCCCAAATCCTCTCCTTCATAGATTTTTGGAAACTCAGTCCCTTCCGGATCCCGAATAACCCCATATCTGCGGCTGGCTGGTAATAAGCGCTCAATAACTTCAGTCCCGGGTCTTAAGGAATACATGGTATTTTGATCCAGCTGTGCAGCAGAAGATTTTTGAAAGCCCCAATAGCCATAGGCCCTGAACCCTATTTCGTAGTCTGGATCAGTAGGATCATCAATGTACTCAATATAGATGGCGGGATCAAAGCCCAGGATACTTCCGGGAACTGTTCTTTTTCCATCTGCGGTAAGGTTAATAGGCGTAAACGGACCATCAGGGCGGCTTCCTTTGGCCACCATGGCTTCGCGATTCCAGCCGCGGCTATGCGGGTACAGGTAATAGGTTTTGTTACCGTCTTTATCTTTTACTTCAACTAAATCCGGTGCATACATCACATCCCACTCCCCATCAACCTGATAGGTGAAGACAGGGCCTTCATCCTTCCACTCCGAAAGATTTTCGGCCGGAGCAGACCAGATTCTGATATCCGGACCGCAATAACTGGTGTATCGCACATCATGCGAACCGATGATGTATGCTCTGTATTTTCCGGGATTGTCAGGATCTTCAAAAACCCTGGGCTCACCATCAGGCAGATGCTCCCAAAGTGGCAGATACGGATTCCCCCTAGTTTTATGCACCGCAGGCTGATGAGTTCCAGTTGTTTCAGCGACATAATTTTGCGCTCGCATTCCCTGCACCGCGAATAGAAATACAGCAAAATACAGGAGGTTGGAACATGTATATTTTAAGTTCTTCATGTTTAATAGAGCTATTATTTAGTTTTTATGTTGATTTATTACTCGTTAATGCGTTTGCTCTGAATTTAGATAGCAATCATTTTTTTCGAAAAATCAGTACAACTGAATTCAATACACGCATCAACTGATTTATTTGAAATACCACGAATCAAAGTTGAATAATTCTTCTTTAGCCGTTCCTTTGAATACCAAATAGAGATCGTGTACACCTTTTGCTCCGTCTATCTTCGTTGAAATTTCTTTGTACACCTCGCGATTCCCGGAAGCAGGAACAACCAACGTACCTATTAACTGCTGGTCTACCCCATCAAGTCGAATTTCAATAGTTGATCCTGCAACGCCGCCTGCCAGATGAGCAAAAAATTTCTTTGGAGATTTTTCTCCAAAATCTACCGCTCGTACTTTGATATAATCCCCATCGTGAATCTGGTTTACAAAGACTCCCACCTCATCATTTTGATCGGTTTTCGCACCTTCTGACCAGGCGATGGTTTCGGCTTCAACACGCTGATACGGATTTAGGTTCTTAACTGCTTTCGTGATTCCTTCACGGCTGTGTTCCATTAACGGAATGCTTCCATCGGCATTAAATTCAAAATCCACAGCACAGACTGATCTTCTGAAGCCCTGTCCGCCCGGCAAATCTCCATTGTGGTAAAATAAATAAGGTTGCCCCTTAAACTCGACAAGTCCCGGATGATTGGTAAAAGCCCCTCCTTCCTGAATGACCGGCATAATCGTGTCCTGATACTTCCAGGGACCGACAGGACTTTTACTGGTGGAATAGGCCAAATGCTCGGGAATGCCCCCAGCCGGATACAATAAGTAATACAAATCCTTGCGCTTGTGCAACCACGGGCCTTCCACATAACCTCCTCGTTCTGGATTACGTTTTCCTCCGGGACCAAAAGCTTCGGGTGTTACCGCAACTTCTACCACACCAACTTCTTTATCATAAGAAATCATATCCTCATTGAGCTTTACATAATGAAGTTTTGGATTTCCCCAATACATATAAGCATCTCCATCATCATCAATTAAAACCGTAGGGTCAATGTCTCCCCAATCGGCATCTACCAGCGATGTACCTAAAGCATCTTTGAAAGGTCCTTCTGGTTTGTCTGAAACCGCAACACCTACAGACATTTTATTTTTTTGCTCATTAAGCGCGCAGAAATACAGGTAGAATTTATCGTTGCGAGCAACAGTTTGAGCGGCCCAGGCACGGTCGTTTCCCCAAGAAATATCATCCAAAGAAAATATTTTTCCGTGGTCGGTCCAGTTTACCATATCATCTGTAGAATAGGCGCGCCAGTCGTACATCCTAAAAAAAGTACTGGCCGTATCCTGATCATGGGTGGTGTACATATACACCCTATCGCCATAAACCATAGGCGCCGGATCTGCCGTATAATAGGTTTGTATAATGGGATTTTGCGCCCGGACTTCGTAGCTAAATACTGCTAAAAACAGGAAGAGCTGAGCGGTAAAACCCATATGTTTTGTTCTAATTTCTTTCATAGTATTCTGAATTAAATGCTGCTTTAATCTATTTTTTCGAGAAATGCTGAAAACCCACCCCGACGCAACATCCTGATATTTAGTTCTTCGAAAGCATCCACGACCCGATGCTCCGTTTTTAATTTCTTATCGTGTTCGCTATCTGTAATTAAGGTTAATCTGTATTTGTTGTTTTTTGGTAAAAACGAAAACGAAAGCTGTTGACGTTTCTCCCGATCTTCAGCATTGATACCTCCCAGATACCAATTGTCCTGAGACCTTCTGGCGATAACTACTTCTTTTCCGGGATAACCGGAAAGCAATTTGATCTCATCCCAACTCGCAGGAAGATTTCTGAGTAAAACTTTTGCTGCGTCTGGAAGCTCCAAATAGCCATCGGGGCGGTCTGCCAAATGCTGTAATCCAGATTCAAATACAATACCCAATGCCAACTCGTGACCGTAGGAAGTAAGATGTGGGTGCTGAGAATTGGTAAAAGTCACCGGTGTATAATCCATAGAGCCCACCACATTGCGGGTAAAGGGAAGAATGGTGTTGTGTACCGGAGCTTCAAAAGTAAAATCGGGCACATTGTTATACCACTCAGCGCCACGTACCGACTCGTAGGTCATCACATTGGGGTACGTTCTGGCCCAACCTCTGGGAACCAAAGAACCGTGAAAATAGACCATAATGTTATACTCAGCGGCGTCTTTAATAATATCCAAATAGTAGTTGATCATATCCTGTTTTTCACTTTCAAAAAAATCAACCTTGACGCCAGCAATACCCAGTTTGTTGAGCTTTTTAAATTCTGCAACCCGGTTTTCATGGGTAAGCATACGGTCTTTAGGTGTGGCTCCAACCCAGTTGTGATCTCCCCCGGAGTTGTACCAAATTAATGGCGTTACTCCAATGTCGTGAATATATTCAAGCGCATCTTCCAGGTCGCCTCCGTTGCCCATCGCATCCCATTCCCAATCCAAAAGCGTATACCGCCAGCCCATAGTTGCGGCCAGATCTGCAAAGCGGGTAACTACCTGATAATCTTTGGTCCCGTGATTGTTTGACCAGTAATTCCAGGATACAAGCCCCGGTTTGATCCAGTCAGTGTTATCAATGACACTGGGTTCTGATACGTCTTCAACCAGCGTTGAAGATACAATGTCCTCAAGCTCCCCCACCATAATAACCCGCCACGGTGATTGCCATGGCCCGTTAATCGTTGGTAGTCGCTCTCCCTTGCCGCGGCCGTTCCAATCATCAGGAAATACCAATTTATACTTGTGGGCATCGTCTGTGTTTTTCAATTTGGTTCCGGCATAGGTTCGCATCAAATTGGCTTCGTGTATCAAAAACCATGCTGTAGTGTCTGGGGTATGAAACAAAGCAGGATACGCCCAGTCGCTTTGCACTTCTGCGTAATTCGACTTTCGATAATAGCCCTCGTTAGCCGGATTGAACTTTTGGAGCCAGCGCACCGTACTGTCTGGAATGGTGTAAGCCGTTTTTTCTTCAAGCACGACCTGTTCCTTAAATTTTTCGGGCAATTCATAGCTAAAAGCGAGCCCGTCATTATAAGCTCTCAATATAAGATTCAGCCTGGTTGACTTTTCGTTTTTAAACTGAACCCGTACTTCATTTGCTTCATTCTCCCGTTTATGAGACTTTCCGTGAACCATAGTGTACTGCTCGTGAATCGATCGGGGTTTTGCAACTTTGATAAACCTGAGCGTTTCTGAAAAATCCTGATCATCAAGTACCAAACCCAGGTCTATTTGTGGAATGACTTCCACCCTTTCACCTTCATTATTGTAAAAAACTTTTAAATACCAGCTACCCTGCTCACCCTCCTGCGTGTTAAGCAATGACACTTCAACCTTCGCATTGGGAGAAGTCACTTCAGCCTCCTGTGCATAGGCAAACCCGCTCAAAATGCACAGCATTAAAAGGGAGAATACATGTTTAGTATATCCGGTTTTTATTTTCATTCTAACTTTTATTTGAAGAGCAAAGGTGCAAAGTTGTACAGGTTGTTTCGCCAAACCGGCCAGGTATGTCCGCCGGGATATTCAGAATAGGTGTAATCAATACCCATCTCGTCAAATTTCTGTAGCATTACTTTACAGTTCTTGAACGCGATATCTTCCTCACCTCCCATCGCGATCCAGAATTCTTTGAGATTATCATTGATTTGGTCTGCGTTTTCGCTCATAAAGTCATATTGCTTCCCGGAAATGGAATCATCATTAGCAAACCAACCGGAGCTAAAAACGCCCAGATAATCAAACATATCTGTGTTCTGTACACCGGTGAATAGCGTTTGAATTCCGCCCATACTGAGACCGGCCAATGCTCGATTATCAGCTCCTTCTTTTACCCGATAGCTTTTTTCTACAAAAGGAATCAAACCGTCTTTAAGTTCGTTGGTAAATAATTGCAGTCCCATCTCGGTAAAGGCCGAAGCCGGCATGTTGCCATCGGGCATAACCACGATCATCGGTTTTGCCTTGCCTTCCGCTATCAAATTATCGAGGATCAGGTTTGTTTTTCCCTGCATCGCCCAGCCGCTTTCGTCTTCACCGCCACCGTGCATAATGTATAAAACGGGATATTCGTCATTACTGTTATCATATCCGGGTGGCGTGTACATATAAAACTGACGCCAGCTGTTAAGCACCGGTGAATAGTATTGCTTAATACGTACATCACCGTGTGGCACATCTTTTAAAGCATAATACTCATCGCCTTTAAACGGTACTTCGATTCCGCTGGCCATACGGCCCATCCCGTAGAAAGTTTCACTCGCAGGGTCTGCTACAGCAGCACCATCTATTATTACTGAATAGTAGTGCAAGCCTTCGGTAAGTGAGTCGGTACGGACTTCCCACACACCTTCGCTATTTTTATCCATATCATATTTTTTGGCTAAATCGAGCTGTACGCGCTTGGCATCGGGAGCTTTTAACCTAAAAATGGCGCTTCCATCCGGCATCAATTGTGGGTATTTTGCATTTCGCATATTTGTCGAAGCAGGAGTACCCAGCAGGCTGTAGGTATTGAAAAGCGATTCATCTACCGGTTTAAAAATAAGTTTGGCAAACATATAGAGTCCGTTCTTCCAGACTTTAAAATTGTGATCCCCGGGCTCAATGTAATACACGTGCGGCACATCATTCTCAACCAAATAATTGTGAGTGCGCTCACTAAAGCGCAACAAACGATCAGCATCGCCGCAGGAAATCCATAATAGATTCAGTTTTTCACGGGCTGCTTCAGGGTCCGGAACCAAAACTTCAGGAGCTTTAGTATTGGGAGCCGAAGAGAATCCGCCTACATAAGAGAAGGTATCTAAGTTACCCAAACCAAAATTTAGCGACTGCCCGCCACCCATAGATAAACCGGCAATAGCACGGTGCTCCCGGTCTTTTTTCACCGGATAATTTTTTTCGATAAACGGAATTAAATCCTTCAGCAAGTCCTGCTCAAAAGTGGCAAAAGCTTCCACCTTATCCGGTGCCATAATATTGCCAACCGCACGGTCGTCTTTCATCGCCCGTCCGTTTGGCATCACAACGATCATCGGTTCGGCCTGCTCTTTGGCATACAAATTATCTAAAATCACTTCCGGATGCCCGCCTTTTAACCACTCTAAATGATCGCCACCAATACCGTGCAGTAAATACAGCACCGGGTATTTCTTACCTTTTGTATAACCGGGAGGCGTGTAAACCAGGGCTTTTCGGTTAGTTCCCACCGTTTTTGATGCATACTGAATGGTATCCAACTTTCCGTGTTTGATGTCTGTTTGAGGCACATCAAAACCTTCTGGTGCTTCGTTTACCTGTTTGGGATACCCCAACAGTTCGAGCATCTGCTCACCGTAACGTCTGCCCAGTTTTCTATAGCCTGCGGCGGAAAAATGCAAATGGTCACCAATGGCCTCACAATCCTCTGAAGAAACCACATACGAATTTGGAATCACTTCCGGCAAAGTTCGGATAATGGGATTCATACTGGCGCAAGCCCCACCTTGTTTCTCGCTCACGAGCTCACCTGCAATAAGTGGAACCTTTTTCGGGTCTAGTTTTAAATCTTTGATCAGGTTGTCATAAACACCCTTCACTTTTTGTGGCCAAAGACTATCGCCGGTATTCGATTCGCCCTGATGCAATAAAATTCCTTTGATCACACCATCTTTCTGAGCCAGCTTAGCCATCTCAACCAAACGCGCATACGGATTGCCGTCGTATTCTTTCACCATATTCTTAAGCCAATCTGGTGAAGTTTCTACGTACGATTCAAAATTATCTTTGTCAAAAAGTTCAATCTTACAACCGCCCACAGAGACGTTGATGACGCCCACTTTTACTTCCTGCGGAAGGTTTTCAATCAGTTCGCGGCCAAAATAGTCGGTAGGTGTTAAACCGGTTTTGCAGCGGCATAAAGGCGGTTTTGCGGTGTACCAGTTGCCCTTTTTTCGGTCGAGATCGGGGCAATCTACCGCCTGCATTACTCTAAAGCGATCGTTGACCACGGTATCCCGGGCTTCAAAACGGGCGTGCCCTTCCATATTAGACTGGCCAAAGGCCAGGTATACGTGTAAGTTCTCATCCTGGGCTGCGCCTGAAGTCATTCCCAGAATGAATAAACCAAATAGTAAGATGTATTTTTTCATAAGTAATTGGTTTTCGGTTAGTCTTCAAATAATTTTTGCGCGTACTCATACAAGCACCGTCTCCAGGTATGCCACTCGTGGGCTGTACCGGGCGATTCGTAAAAACTGTAGTTGATGCCCTCCTGATCTAACATATCTTTAAATGCTCCTACCGATTTTGGAAACGGAGCAGGCTCTTTGGTACCCAGCCCCAGCCAAAACAAGTTTAACTGATCGTCAACCGTCTTTCCGTCTGCGAAAGCACCGTTTAGAAAGGTTTTCACATCAATAGGGTCTGAACTCGGATAGTTTGAAGTCCCGCTAAAGCCCCCGTAATAGGAAAAAGTATCCAGATTATTCATCAGGATGCGCATCGTTTGATTAGCGCCCATCGAAAGTCCGGCGATGGCACGGTGTTCCCGGTCTGCGAGGGTACGAAATTGCTTATCGGTCATCGGGATGATTTCGTCAAGCATCACCTCCTCAAAAACCGATTCCGGTCGGCCTTCCTTTGGAGCGTCGAGTTTATAGGCATAGCCGTTATCCATCACAATGATCATAGGCTCAGCCTTACCGTCAGCGATGAGATTATCCAAAATAAGATTGGCATGGCCTTGCGAAGACCAGCCGGTCTCATCTTCAAAGCTTCCGTGCTGCAGATACAGCACCGGATAGCGTTCATCTGAAGTCATATAGCCCGGTGGCAGGTAGATGAAATTGCGTCTCCATTCCTGTGTGATTTCAGAGAAATACAGGTTCTCAACCACTTTGCCGTGGGGTACTTTTCGCAAAGCGAAAATAGCGTCGTCAGCAGCCGGAATTTCAATCCCACTTCCCCAACGGCCCGCACCATAAAAGTATTTAGTACCAGGATCTGGGACTGAAGCCCCGTCAATATTCAGTTGGTAATAATGGAAACCCACATCCTGCGGAGCGGACTCTCCCGTCCAGACACCTTCGGCATCTTTGGTCATTTCATATTTAACCCCGCCAATATCAAGCTTTACCGAAGTAGCTTCCGGAGCTAAAATTTGAGCACGCATCTGCCCTTCTTCATTTACCTGCGGAAAAGCTTTCCCTTGTTGGTTAACAGACGAGGGTTTGTAGCCTTCCTGAGCCTGACATAAACTAAGCCCTGCCAGCAAAACAAACCATGTAATGTGTTGTAGCGTTTTCATAGTTATTAATTGAATAAAAGCGGAGCCATCTGATACAGGCTTCTTCTCCATGTTAAAAATTCGTGTGCAGTGCCTTCCGAAACGTAGGAAACGGCTTTGATTCCGGCATCATTTAAAGCCTTAGCCGCTTGTTTTACCCGCTCTGGATTTTCCTTACTTCCGGCACTTAGAAATACGAGTTTGAGATCGTCGTGCGCCTTCAAATCATCGGGGCTGTACGTTCCACCGCTCAGTAAGCCGTAATACTGAAACAGGCCGGGTTTATTCATCGTGATCATTCGGGTTTCCATCCCGCCCATTGAAAGTCCGGCCATCGCGCGGTTCTCAGAATTGTCAAGCGTTCTGAAATGCGAGTCCACATACGGAATCAATTCTTCGTTAAGTACGGTCTGAAAATGCTTGATATCAAAATCGCGAATACCGCCCCATTTGATTTCATTGGTCATTCCGTAGGTGTTTACGATGATAAAAGGTTTTATTTTACCTTCAGCAATCAGATTATCCATAATTAAATTGGCCTTTCCCTGATTCATCCAGGCAGTTTCATCCTCGCCCCAACCGTGTTGCAGGTAGAGTACGGGATATGCTTTATCGGTATTCAAGTGATAGTCCGGCGGAGTGTACACAAATGCGCGACGCGAAGTATCGGTACTTGGAGACGGAAACAAAATCTGTTGCACAGCACCGTGAGGCACGTCTTTCAAGGCGTAGAAATCTTGATCGTGCGCGGGAATCTCGATTCCACTTTCCCAGCGTACCGAACCGTAGTAATTTTTAGCTCCGGGATCGTTAAAAGTTCCGCCGTCAACAGTAAGGTGGTAATAGTGAAAGCCTTCATCCATTGGCCCTTCGGTGGTACCGGTCCAGAAGCCTTCTTCATTTTTAGTGAGTTTGGTGCCGCCGCGGCCTCCCAAACCTAAACTTACCGAAACGCTATCGGCAGCCGGAGCTTTAATTTTAAAGCGCACATAACCCTGCGAATTGACCATCGGGTATTCCTGACCGGGTTGGTTGAGTGAAGAAGGTTTAAAATCCTGCTTTATATCTTCTTGTCCAAAAGACCATAAGAAATTCAGGCACAAAAAAAGTACTGCTAGTTTTTTCATAATTGCGATTGTTTAAGGTTGATGGTAACTGTTTTTAAGTCGGCCTCATCAGAGCTGTTGCCGTAAAATATGGTGTATGCGCCGGGCTCAGCGGCCATTTCAAGTTTGTCTTCGCTATAAAACTGAAAGGATTCCGAGTCGATTTCGATACTCACTTGCTGCAGCTCGCCGGGTTTTAATTCCACACGTTTAAATTGCTTCAGGGTTTTTACAGGCCCGTCTGTATCCTCTACTTTTCTCAGGTACACCTGAAGGATTTCAGTCCCGCTTCGATCTCCCGTATTGCTTACCGGAACGGTAAATTGTAGCGGTTCGCCCTGCGCGATTTCCTGTTTAGGAACAGTGGCATGCCCAATTTTAAACGTGGTATAACTTAAGCCAAAGCCAAACTTGAACAGCGGCTCTTCTTTCATATATCTGTAGGTACGACCATTCATACCGTAATCTTCAAAATCAGCGAGTTGGGTGGTATCGCGGTAAAACGTAATGGGCAATTTCCCGGAAGGATTGTAATCGCCAAAAAGCACATCGGCCACGGCCTGCCCGCCAGATTCCCCACCGTACCAGGATTGCAGGATGGCATCGCAGGTTTTAGTCTCAGGAACCAGCCCAATTGCAGAACCCGAATTGTTTACAAAAATGACAGTTTTCCCGGCATCTTTAAGGGCTTTCAGGCAATTGCGTTGCACTGCGGGAAGTTCAATATCGGTACGGTCACCGCCTTTAAACCCTAGATAATTTACCGGCATCTCCTCCCCTTCCAGTAAAGTTGAGAGTCCGCCCACAAAAATAACGGTATCAATTCCTGCTATTTTTTTAATCAGGTGGGTAAAGTCAACCGGAATTTCTTTCCCGAAATTAAACTCCAGATTGGCTTCCCAGTTGTTCAATTGGGCGTATTTGATTTCAATAGTATACGTTTTTCCTTTTTCAAATTTGTATGGAAGTGTTGAAGGCAGCGTTCTCCAATTGTTGGTTTGTCTGAGCGATTTGCCGTTTACAAACAATTCAAAATGACCGGTAGCACCAAATTTAAAAGCCAGTTCTTCATCTTTATCGGCAGTATATTCCGTCACGTAGCTCGCGGAAAAATCTTCCAGCTTTACTCCGGAAGCAAACTCATGTTGCCCCGCAGTGGTCAACTTAAGCGGATTGGTAATATAGGTTTCGGCAATGACCGGCCCGCTACAGTCCGGTGCATTCCAGTAGGTTGCTTTAAAGCCTTTTTTGCCATCAATTCCAATTTTGGAAAAGTAGCTTTCGGTTACTTTATCTTCAACAAGGTCACAAGCCTGATCGTAGACGATACGCTCTGCTCCTACCTTCGATTTAATGCCGTCAAGAATGGTAATGGTGCGCACGGGCGTTCCGTTGTAATTCCCCCAAAGCATGGGCTCATCATCAGCATTGGGACCCAGTACCGCAATTTTATCTATTGATTTTTTTAGCGGAAGCACCTTGTTCTTATTCTGAAGCAGGGTCATCGACTTTCTCGCCATCTCGAGCGCGAGCTGCCGGTGTTCTTCATTGTTGATCACTGAAGCCGGAATCTGCGCCCACGGCACAATCGCATCCGGGTCCATTTCGCCCAACTCAAAACGGCCTTTCAACACCCGCTTTACGCGGATGTCAATTTCATCTTCCTGCACCAGACCGCGTTTTACAGCTTCGGGAAGGAGTTTGTAGTTGTGGTTGTTCCACTGGCATTCAACGTCAGTACCGGCCAAAACACCTTTCGCGGCAGCGTGAACCGCATCAGAAGATACGCCGTGCGAGGTAAAAAAGTCCTGAATGGCCCCACAATCGGAAACCACCAAGTGCTCAAAACCCCACTGGTCGCGCAGAATTTGCTGCAACAGACGGTCGCTACCGCAGCAAGGCTCATCATCCAGACGCTGATAGGCGCACATCACCTGACGTACATCAGCATCCTGCACCAAAGCTTTAAAAGCCGGCAGGTAGGTTTCCCACAAATCCCGCTGTGAAATGTTATTCAGGTTGAGACTGTGACGACTCCACTCGGGTCCCGAATGCACGGCGTAGTGCTTGGCACAAGCCAGTAATTTTCGGTATTTCGCATCTTCAGGACCTTGAAGACCTTTAACCACCTGCACGCCCATTCGTGATGTGAGATACGGATCTTCGCCGTAGGTTTCCTGCCCACGTCCCCAGCGCGGATCGCGGAATATATTCACATTGGGTGTCCAAACCGAAAGGCTCATAAAGCGTTTATTCTCTTCACCATTGCGCATCGCTTGATGGTATTTGGCCCGGACCTCATCTGAAGTCGCATCAAAAATTTTATAGACCAGTTCGTCATCAAAAGAGGCTGCCATACCAACCGGCTCAGGGAAAACGGTCACATCGTTGGTATTGGCAAAACCGTGCAGGGCTTCGCTCCACCAGTTGAATTTCTTGATTCCCAAACGCGGTATCGCTTCGGAAACATCGCACATCAAGTTTGCTTTTTCTTCCAAAGTAAGCCTGCTTACTAAATCGGCTGCGCGCTCATCGGGCGAAAGTGCCGGATTCTGATACGGGTAGTCCTGGGCGTAGATCCCCAAACTAAACAACAAACTGACTACAAGTATTTTATACCTATTCATTTTAATCACTATTTATCATTTTTCAGAACGCAGGAGTCGTATGTTGTATACTGCTCCGGCTGTGTTGTATGGTAACGCCTGAAATTTCACGCGTATCTGTTTTTTACCTTTAACCAGTTCATTGGGAATTTCATAGACTACGTCCTTAAACAGAGATTGTTCCCAGCGTTTGGTGTTGTCTTCGGTAACCAATTTTTGATCATCGATATAAATGTCAAACTTGCGGCCGCCCCATTCTGCTCCCCAATACCGAACCAGCAGGCTAAGATCGGTTTGAGAATTTGTTGCAAATTCATAACTGAAATAACCATCAGCAGGAGCTTCCCTAAAGAAATCTTCATTGGCATTGCCCCTTCTGGATTTTTCTTCCTGCATATTATGATCGGTTTCGGGCTGTTGTTCTCCGGTAGCCACATAGTCGAGGGTACGATTTTCGATTTTGATTTTTCGCTTTTCCAAAGCCGCTAATGAATCGGTATAACTGGTGTAACCTTCGGGCGTGAGCGAAAGCCAATACGTCATATACCGTGCATCGTGAATGTTGGCAAAAGGCTCTAATTCCAAATTTTTGTCGCTGTTCAAAACTTTGGTATCTAAAGTAAAATGCAAGGGTTTGTTAGCAACCGGCTCTAATTGATTTGCCAGATCGGAAAGCTTTTCGGTTATAAGAATAGGAGCCTGATCTACCGGAAGGAATTTCCCGGAAGGATACTGTCCCCAGCGGCCATCTCCGGCAATAAGTCCGTTTAAATCCTGAGTTCCCGTTTTAGCACCCAGCAAGATTGGGCCGTGCATAAAAGCCTGATATTCGGGTACGTTGGGCATTGCTACGGTAGTATTTTCCATAGGAAATTGTACCAAAATGACATCGCCTTTTTTCCAATTCCGGCTGAGTGTCACGTAAGAACCTTTTTCGACATTTACCTCAACCGGTTTTCCATTTACCGTAATGCTAAAACCATCTGCTTTGGCCCAGGAAGGGTATCGCAGGTTCAGGTTAAAAGCGGCATTACCTTTTATGATTTCAAGGCGGGTTTGTTCTTCTTCCGGAAAGCCTGTGGTTTGCTTTAAGCGTATTCCTTTTTCGCTCCAGTTTACTTCTGAAGCCACAAAAAGATTTACATACAGGGCATTTTCGCTATGCGTATAAATAAACTGGTTGTATTTGCCGTGGTTTTCCATCCCGGTGCCCACGCAGCACCACATCGCCTCATTGGGAGCTGAATACACGCGGTAGTGCCTGGGTCGTGTTGATGTAAAATACACATAACCGCCGTGCTCTGGGTGTTGGGAAGATCTGATGTGATTAAAAAGCGTGCGCTCGTAAAACTCAGCATACTTTGCCTGTGGATTTATACGGAATAAATCTTCGGTCAATTTGAGCATATTGTAGGAGTTACAGGTTTCTGGCCCGTCAATCACGTTTACATAATCTATACTCGAAGCTTTACTGGGAAAATGCTCCCTACGGCTGTTTCCGCCAAATGCAAGGCTTCTGTTTTCAACTACCGTTTTCCAAAAAAATTGACTAGCATCCTTGTATTTTTCGGTATTTGCTAATTCCGCTATGCGTGCAAAACCTACAAATTTGGCAATCTGGGTATTGGCGTGCATATTATTTAAAATATCGTTGCCCTCAGCAAGTGGATTGAGTAGTCTTTTATGCGAAAACCGTTTTGCGACTTCCAGATATTTAGGTTCACCACTTATTTGATAGGCATCGGCATAGATTTCGTTCATTCCGCCGTGTTCCACATCCAGCATTTCTTCCATCTTCGCTGCATCAAGATCTGCCGTGATGGCCATTCCCCAATCGCAATACTTCAGAAAAAGGCTTTTGGCACGCTCATCATCTGCATACAACCAGGCATCACGCAAACCCGCATACATTTTATGAATATTATACCAGGGCGCCCAGGACTGTTTGTATGCTGATAAATCCCCATCTTTGAGAGTTGACCAAACCTTTTCGCTATTGGGCATTCCACCTAAATAGCCAACACCCCAGGACGGATTGTTGACAGCGTTTGCCTGTTGAATGGTGTCAAGTTGGGCTATCATATAATCCATTCGCTTTTTACATTCGGTACTACCAGTTGCGGCGTAATTCATGGCCATTGCAGAGAGGTAATGCCCACCTACGTGACCGTCTAGCCCTGCCCAGTTTGCATACGGATCTGAGATAGGTTCCAGACCGGCCTCAATACGGTAAGGCGCCAGCAATCGGTCAACATCGTACTGCAGCAACACCTCAATATTCAAATCCCGACCCTTCTGAAATGGACCTTCTAAAAGGGTCACCTCATCCAGATCAAATGTATTCTTATAGAGTTTGCTTTGTGCAAAACTTGCTGCACCGGTGCAAAACAGCACCAAACAAAGCACTGTTTTAAAAAGATTTAATGTATTTCCCTGAATAGGATTCATCGTTGTTCTAGTTCTTTGGCGTTAAAATGTAAGTTTCTCCAGGTTCTGTTTGTAACTCGTATTCAAAAACCGTTATGAGGTCGGGTGTTGATGCTGTGGGATTAGTAATAAGCGGTTCTTTGGGATTCGGAGTTTGGAAAAAACCGGTTTCTGCTGCTTTTTTAGATTCTATCAAACCTTCACCTTGAAGCGGCTGGTAGGAGCGAACCCGGCAAACACCTCCTAATGCTGATGTAATTTCTAGTGTTTTGGCTTTATTCGCCTCCCACTCCAGATTAACCTCAAAACCACCACGGGCTTTAAGACCTGTAATGGAACCTGTTTTCCAGGCATCGGGTAAAGCCGGTAGGATATGAATGGCACCATCATGACTTTGCATAAGCATTTCGGCAATCCCGGCGGTACAGCCAAAATTCCCGTCAATCTGAAACGGCGGGTGTGCATCAAACAGATTGGAATAGGTTCCTCCTTTTTGTTTTCCATCAGGCTGAATAGACGGCGTAAGTTGATCCTGAATGAGTTTATACGCGTGATTGCCGTCTAGCAAACGTGCCCAAAGATTGACTTTCCAACCCATAGACCAGCCGGTTGATTCATCGCCCCGAGCCACCAGAGATGTTTTTGCAGCCTCAAAAAGCTGCGGAGTACGATAAGGCGAAATCTGATTGGAAGGGTACAATCCGTATAAATGCGATACATGGCGGTGGTTGTCTTTTGGGTTATCCCAATCGTACATCCACTCCTGCAACTGCCCCCATTTCCCGATTTGCATCGGAGGTAAACGCTGAAGACTGGCTTCAATCTCATCTAAAAGATCGCTTTTTTTATTCAAAATTTTTGAAGCCCGAAGGGTTTTAGTAAACACATCAAAAACCAACTGGTTATCCATCGTGGCGCCAGCCGTTACCGACTCCGGATGATCGCTGTAGGGTGCGTTTTCGGGCGAAATGGAAGGTGCAATTACCAACCAACCGTGCTCCGGTTCTTCTACTAAAAAATCCTGCAGAAAGCGTGCAGAACCTTCAAGTATGGGATACACCGAATCCAGAAACTGCGTATCGCCGGTATATTCATATTTGTCAAATAAATGCTGCGAAAGCCAGGCACCGCCCATTGGCCACATTCCCCAAAAAGCAGCATCTACCGGACCAGTAATGCGCCAGATATCGGTATTGTGATGGGCAACCCAGCCTGAAGCTCCGTACATTTCCCGGGCGGTTTCCTGCCCGGTTTCTGAAAGTTCGCGGATCATTTGAATCAAAGGCTCGTGTAATTCAGAAAGATTGGTACTTTCTGAAGGCCAGTAATTCATCTCGGTGTTGATGTTTATGGTGTATTTGCTGTCCCAAACTGGTTTTAGATCATTGGCCCAAATCCCCTGTAAATTTGCGGGCTGGCCACCGGGTCGTGAAGACGAAATCAACAAATACCGCCCAAACTGAAAATACAACGGCACCAGCGCCAAGTCATTTCCATCTTTAAAATGGGCTACGCGTTCATCGGTAGTAGCGCTATTTGGCTTTGCCTCACCCAGCTTAAACTGAACCCGATTGAAATAGTTTTGATAGTCTTTAAGGTGTGCCTCTTTTAAATAGGTATAGCTTTTTTGAGCAGCCGATTCTAAAAAAGCCATCGCTTTAGCATTGGCATCGCCCCCGATATCGTTATAGCTTTTAAAATTGGTAGCCATCGAGATGTACAAGGTGGCGGAGTCTGCTTGAGAAACTTCCAGTTTTTTTTCGCTTTGCAAAAGGCTTCCACCGGTGGTTTTTGCTTTTACCTGAGCTTCAAACTTTATGGCACCTTCAATGCCCTCGTGGTCACTGCCCGTACCCTCTAAATGCAAAATGTTTTCGGCATCCACAAAAGAAGTTGCACCTTCCTGTCTGCTCAATGAAGCCGAAAAATTGAGGGCTCCGGCTTTGCTTGCTGAAAGTTGAATCACAATTACCTGATCGGGAAATGAGGAAAATACTTCCATTTTATAATCCGCACCGTCGCGGGACCAGCTCGTGGTTGCCACAGCAGTTTCCAGATCAAGGGTTCTGGAATAGCCTGTAACCGAACCGACATTCTTGAAATCAAGATGCAGTTTACCCAAAGTCTGATAAGGCATTCCGCTTTTACCGCTAAAAAATTTTTGGTTGACCAAATCCTGAGCTTCAGCGTATTTACCGTCAAAAATCAGCTGACGTACCTGAGGCAATGCCTCTTTAGCCTGTGGATTATCGTTGCGATAGGGTTGCCCGGCCCATAGGGTATTTTCATTTAATTGAATGGTCTCGTGGTCGGGATCGCCATAGACCATAGCTCCCAAACGACCATTACCCACCGGAAGCGCTTCAACCCAAAGTTTTGCAGGTTCATCGTAGCGCAAGCTCATATCAGGTTGTTGGGCATACGCCGAAATACCCAGAAAAATCAGTATGAATGTACTTTTTATGCTCATCATTTTAGACTTCATTTAGTTTTCTGAAAACATCCAGTAATCAAAAAACAGAATTTTAGTTGCCGCTTTTCCTTTGAATACAAAATAGAGGTCGTGCACGCCGGTCACCTTTTCGATCTCCTGAGAAACCAAAGCCCAGCGGTCATCCCCTCCGGTCATCGGTACTTTAAAAGAAGTTACAAGTGGCCCGTCTTTGCGATCCAGATGAACTTCCATACTCACATCGCTGTTGTGAGTAGTGCCCACTCGAGCTGTAAAACGAGTGGCACCCTCTTTTCTAAAATCAACATCGCGTACTTTACTGTACGCATCATTTTTCAAAGCCGTCACAAAAACACCTACAGTTTCATTTTCGTGTGCCTTAAGTCCTTCAGACCAGGCGATGGTCTCGGCTTCATTTTTTAAAAACGGATTCAAGACCTGTAAACTTTTGGTAATTCCTTCGGTCATCTGAAGCTCCGGAATGTTTCCGTTTTTATCAAATTTCAGCTCTTCAACAGCCACCGAACGTGTAAAGCCACTTCCGCCCGGAAGTGCCGCGTTGTGATAAAACAGGAAGGTTTTTCCTTTATAATCAATCACTCCCGGATGATTTGTAAATGCCCCTCCCTGTCTGGGCATCACTTTGCCCTGATAGGTATACGGTCCCGTGATATTTTTGCTGGTGGAATAGCCCAGGTGTTCGGGTAATGGACCTGCGGCGAAAATCAGGTAGTACAATCCGTCGCGTTTATACACCCAGGGACCTTCTTCGTAAGTTGTAGGACGGCGCTCGTTAGGTTCGCCTTCCCGTTTGCCAAAGGCTTCGATTGTATTGGGTATTTGTTGTATCTCACCCTCAACTGTAATCATATCCTCCTTCAACTTCACGTAATAACACACGGGATTTCCCCAAAACAAATAGGCCTGCCCATCATCATCAATAAAAACTGCAGGATCAATATCAGCCTGACGCTCCTGGATAAGGGGTTTCCCTAAAGGGTCTACAAACGGTCCGTACGGACTATCCGCTACGGCAACTCCAATCCCGTTTTTACCATTTCGGTCTGTGATGGGCACATACATGTAGAATTTACCGTCACGCTCTGTAGTGACCGGAGCCCAGGCGTTGCGCTGTGCCCAGTCAAAGTCTTTATAGCTCAACACCGTACCATGGTCAGTCCAGTTGACCATATCCTCTGTGGTATACAGGCGCCAGTCATCCATCGTAAACCAGGTGGAGTCGTCCTCATCGTGGGAGGTATAGAGGTATACTTTCCCGTTATATGCCATAGGCGCAGGATCTGCGGTATAATTGGTTTGTATGATGGGGTTTTGGGCGCATACCATGCCAATCGCCATCAGATTAAAGAGTATATAAAATGTACTTTTCTTCATGTTCTAGTCATTTACAAGTGTAAATCCACCTCCAGGCTGAATGGTTAATGCCAACTTTCCACTTTTTGGAATCGTTATCTTTTTGGTGAAGGTTTCCGAATTTTTATCATTGATGAGCGTGACGGTTTTGCCTGCTAAAAAAGGAAGGTCCAAACTCAGTTTTTTAGGCTCTGCTTCGGCATTAATGCCCGCCACATACCAGGTATCTGCATGACGTCTTGCCAGTACCGAAAACATACCGGGATAGCCATCTATAAATTGGGTTTCATCCCAGGTGGTTGGTAGTTTTTTTAGGAAATCCAATTCAAACTTTGGCGCATCATCCAGATTATTTGGGGTTAGTGCTAGGAACTGCAACGGATTTTGGAACAAAACCCCGGTAGCCAATTGAAATGCATCAGTGGTCAGGCGTTTTTGCCCGGATTCATTTCCTCTATTCAAATAATCATTGAGAACTACTCCACCAAACTCCATACTCGCCACAGCATTGCGTATAAAAGGATGCATGCTCGCGTTATAGGCTTCTTTTTTACGCACATCCTCAACAAATACCAGCATTTCTGAAGCTACCACAGCCTCACTCCCCACAAAATTGGGGTACATACGCTCCCAACCGCGCGGTAGGGTGGTTCCGTGAAACACGATCATCAATCCGTAATCATTCGCATCCGAGAGAATATCTTCATACAGGCGCATGGTTTCCTGCTTATCTCCTCCAAAAAAGTCAACCTTAAGCCCTTTGACTCCGGCTTCTTTAAGCCATTTCATTTCTTGTTTACGCTCAATCGAGGTGTTCATTTTATTAAGCGGAGTCTGAAAAGCATCGTTGACAATGCCATTTGAATTGTACCACAGAAAAACACCTACATCTTTAGAAGCCGCGTAATCAATGAGTTCTTTCATTTTCTCATAACCTATACGCTCGTCCCACCAGGCATCGATGAGGATGTATTTAAAATCCATCGCTGCTGCCAGATCGATATACGCTTTCTGGTCGTCATAATTCATACTGGCATCCTGCCAGATAATCCAGCTCCAGCTGCCTTTACCATATTCATAATCCTGTGAAGGCTCGTAAAGGGGTTCAACCACATCCCAGGGAATAGTCGTTTCTACAATAGGTTTTAGGCTTTTGCCAACCGTGATGGTACGCCAGGGAGTAACTCCTGGCAAACCCAGTTGCGCGCCACTACTGCCGAAACCATTATTTTCCTTTTCACTAGGGTATTCTACGTAAAAAGTTCCGTCTTCATAGGAACTAAGATGCGAAGCCGGATACAGACTACGCACACCGGTTTCAGAGAGCAGTACCCAGAATTCATTTTTTACTTTAAACAATCCCGGAAACACATAACCTCCGAGAGCTTTTTGTTCGATTAGGGGTTGATCTGCCCGGTAAGCCGACTCATAACTGGGTGCCGTACGTGCAAAACCGGTCATCGGGCGCATCACATTAGATAGAAAAGAGGTGGTCTCCTCGGGAAAATTAAAACCGGTACGCTCTCGCTCCACCACAATAACGCGGGTATCTCCCCATTTTGAAATTTCGTACCGAAATGCAATATCGTTATCGCTCACCTGAAATAAAACAGAAAACTGACGGTCTTTAGAATCCTTTACCGTGTAGCGAAGTGTGTTAGCTTTATAAGTAACATGAGACTGCTTTATTTTGTCCTGAACGTAGGTTTTAGTAAGGGCATCCTTTACAGCTTCAACAAAAACCAAATCTTTGCTGAAATCCCCTTCATTTGTAGTAAAGCCTAAAGGTGCGTTCTCAATTACAAGAATATTTTCATAACTAACCGAATACACCGGCTTAGCATTAACCAATTCTACGCTGAGTTGAAGCTTATTATCAGGTCCACTTATTTGCTCCTTTTGAGAAAAAAGGGTTATACTAACGCATATAAAAAAGATGGAAAGCGTGTTTTTCATAAATTTTAAACTTGGTTTGTGAAACTTAGACTATAAATTTATCAAATGGTTTAAAAGACTATAAGTCTAAAATGTGTAAATTACGAAAAGTGTTGCGATTACATTTATGAACTTGTTTTTTAAATTTTATTTCTAAAAATTTTTATCAAATATTTATACATAAGCAATGAATACCTTCATTATTTAAAAATAGTTGGATAGAAAACAAGTTTTAGTGAAAATAATTAGGCACTTGTAGCTTTCTTAAAATACTATGAATAGGGACTACATTTGATTAGAAAGATTTAAGTCTGATTACTTTAAGTCAGTCGATCCAACTTATACCATTAAAAAGTCATTTCAAAACTGAAAATTAAATTTATTTTAATCTACATAAGCTTACCCTAATTATGATGATATTTAATCGATTCATTATTATATTCTTCTTGCTTTTAACAGCAACTTTTACAGTCCTGTCAGCTCAGGACTTAGAGGAGAAACTTAAATTTACCGAGGTGAAAAACCTACCGGTTCAGCGTGCAGTGACTGCATTTGCTCAGGACACCAACGGCTTTCTCTGGTTTTCTACTTATGGTGCTGGTTTGTATAAGTTTGACGGAAGCACTTTTACTGCATATAAAGAGAGCTGGAAAGATGAGCAATCATTAAGTAGCTCATTGGTTCATGCAATTTATACAGATTCAACTGGAAACATCTGGTTGGGTACTGAAAAAGGCTTAAACCGATACCGGCCCGAAACCGATGATTTTGAAAACATAAGCCTTAAAACTTCAGATACAGAAAAGCCATTTGCCATTCATTGTATTGAGAGTCTCGAAGAAAATACACTCATCGTAGGCTCTCACAATAATGGAGTTTATGAGGTAGATATCCCTACAGGAAAGATTACATCGATACCTTTTAGAACTCCTATTAATAATGACTGGCTGCGTATTAATAGTATTGAGATCGCCCAGTCTAATATCTATCTGGGAACTTCTCTCGGGCTTTTTGAGTACAATGACCAGACTGGGCAAATTGATCGCAGTGAATTCATTTTAAACAAAAAAAAATCCCGTATACCCTATCACATTAGCAAATTATGCAAAGACTCTGATGGTAATCTTTGGATAGGTACCTATAGCCACGGCTTATTTCGGCTTGATTTAAATGAAAAAGTTTACAATTACCGGGAGTTGCCCATCACAAACAAACGTATTCTTTCTATAGTTGAAATTGATCGGGGTAAAATTCTAGTAGGTACTGAAAATGACGGACTTTTTATTCTCAACCAGGAAGGCGAATTAATAGACAATTATACGCAAAGCAAATTTGGAGATAATCTCATACAATCTAACTCGATCTGGAGCCTTTTTGTAGATAAAGATCAACGTGTTTGGATAGGTTATTACAGTGATGGCATCAGTTTTTATGACCCTGATTTTGATCGATTTAAAGATATTGAAAGCATTCCTTATAAAAAGGAGTCTTTACAAGATGGCTCAGTTACCGGAATTCTCGAAGATGAGGATTCCAGATTATGGATTAGTATGGATGGTGGCGGGATTGATGTTTTAAACAAGAAAGCGCAACACTTTACCCATTTAATTGATCCTAATAATCCCATTGCCAAAGGTTTGTCCACCGGTGATATACAAACCCTGTTTTTTGACAGTAAGAAAAATTTATGGGCGGGCTCTTGGAATGCAGGGATCTTTTTCCTTAAAAAAGGAAGCTCCAGATTTAAAAATTACACAAATGAAGATGGTTTGGCTTCCAGAAGTACTATCTGTTTTGCCGAAGACTCTCAGGGAACGATCTACATAGGCACCTTTAATGCCGGGCTGCAAACATTTGACCCAAAGACTTCTAAATTTACTAGGCTTAACAGTGAAGTGTTTAGCAATGCCGGTATTGCTAATTGTGATGTGCGGAAAATATTAATAGATAAGAATGACCTGCTCTGGGTAGGTACCACAAAAGGGTTATTTACTGTAAAAAAAGAGGCAAACGGTTACAAAGTAGAATCAAAAAATAAAGAAATGTATGCTGCCAAGCAGAGCAATGATTTACAGTATTACATTTTATCGCTATACATGGATGCTCAGGAAAATGTATGGATCGGGACAGATGGCGGAGGGTTATTTAAGTATGACGTCAAGTCAAACTCTTATAAATGGTTTCAGGATCAAATAGAAAAACAAACAATCGCATCGATAATAAGTGATTCACAAGGCATGATCTGGTTAGCCGGAAATAACGGTATTTCCAAATTTAACCCGGAAAATAATGAAGTCATAAATTACACCGCAAATGATGGACTTCTTGCTAATGATTTTCACAACAATTCGGTATTAAAAAGCAGCAAGGATATGCTGTATTTTGGAAGCTATAATGGGATTAATTTTTTTAACCCTACTGTTTTAAACATAAATCTTCAGCAACCTTCCCTCTATTTTTCTGAGTTACGCCTTTTTAACGAAAAAGTAGGTCCAAAAACCGAAGACTCTCCTTTAAATGAGGTCTTATTTTCTACAGATAAACTTACTCTTAAACCTGATCAATCTGTCTTTACCATTGATTATGCTTCTATAGATTTTACAAGACCCTCAGATAATAGCTATGCCTATATTCTTGAAGGCTTTGATAACTCTTGGAATTATGTAGGCAATACTAAAAGTGCAACATATACAAATATCCCTGCTGGTAATTACACCTTTAAAGTTAAAGCAGCAAATAATGATGGCTTTTGGACTCAAGACCCTATCGCCTTAGCGATTACAATACTTCACCCCTGGTATAAACAGACTTGGGCAATAACACTTTATATTGTAATCATTATTATTTTGGCCTATTTCGCCTATACATTTACTCAAAATAGAATCGCCGAAAAACGCCTGATTCAATATGAACGTGACAAACGCCAGCAGGAAGAAGAATTAAATAACAGAAAGCTTCAGTTTTTTACGAATATCTCTCATGAGTTTCGCACTCCTTTAACGCTTATTAAAAATCCTATTGAAGATATAATCACTACTAAAACCTATACATTCCCGAAGGAAATAGCTGCAAAGCACAGAAGTATCTTTCGCAATACAGAACGCTTAATTCGTTTGATTAACGAGCTGATGGATTTTAGAAAACTTCAGTTTAAAAAAACCGTCATAAAGGTTGAAAAAATTACCATTACTCCCTTCTGCGAAAACATTGTTGCTCATTTTAAAGAAGAAGCCTATCAACGTAATATTGCCCTCGAGGTAACTTCTGAAGAAGACGATCTGAGCGTTTATGCTGACCCCGGCATGTTAGAAAAAATAATATTTAATTTACTTTCAAATGCATTTAAAGCGACTCCAGATAATGGCTTGGTCTCTGTCTCTCTCAAACGCACCGAAGAGCCTATAATATTACCTGAAATTTCTTTTGAAAGTCCGGTTGAAGCTCTTGAGATTCAGGTTGAAGACACTGGTTTTGGAATTCCCAAAAAAGAAATTGAGAAAGTTTTTGATCCTTTTTATCAGGTTGAAGGAATGAATAAACAGTATTATGGTGGTACTGGTATAGGTCTTGAAGTAGTACGCAGTTTTTTAATCATGAATAAAGGTAAGATTGAGGTGAGCAGTAAAGTAAATCAAGGCACAACCTTTAAAATCTATCTGGCACTTGGCAAAGAACATTTTGATAGTTCTGAACTATTAAGTACATCTGAACTTATTCCTGAACAGGAAACAGAAGATTCTATGATCGAATTACCACAGGATAGCGTAACAAAAAATCCTCCTGAAAATGAGCCTGAAAAGCCTAATACCCTCCTGATCATTGAAGATAACTTTGAACTACGCACGTATTTAAAAGAGCAATTGAAAGATTACTATAAAGTTGTTGAGGCCATCAATGGAGAAGAAGGTCTTGAACAGGCACTAAAAATTATTCCAGATGTTATTCTTACCGATGTTCTGATGCCTCAAATGGATGGTGTTGAATTTTGCAGAAGGCTTAAAAGAGATATTAAAACCAGTCACATTCCTGTGCTTATGCTTACCGCAAAAGCACAAACAGACGATTGGCTTGCCGGACTTGATGCGGGTGCTGATGCATATATCAACAAGCCTTTTAATATTAAAATTGTACGCTCTCAACTCAAACAACTTATTGAAAACAGACAAAAACTGTTTACAAAATATTTTAGTGAATTGAGTACTGCCGATTTAAAGGCAAACAGTACATCTATAGATAAAAAATTTATAGCCAAAGTGATCAATTACATCTACAAAAACATTGATGATCCTAAGCTTAATGTAGAGAATCTCGCGAATGAACTGTATTTAAGCCGAAGTCAGTTGTATCGTAAAATCAAAGCATTAACCGGTCAGACTGCAAATGAATTCATTCGTAAAATTCGTTTGGAAAAAGCAAAAGAATTACTGGAGAACGGCGAAGAATCGGTTAGCGAGATTGGCTACAAAGTAGGCTTCTCGACTCCGTCCTATTTCACGAGATGCTTCAAATCTGAATTTGGAAAATTGCCTACTGATATAAAATAGTTTTAATCTGTCAAACCTTTTCTAAATCCATAATACGCCGGTTTTGGCTCTAGCTCACTATTATAAATTGTAGGCCAGTCCTTTAATTCAAAAAATGGATTGATCCACGTATCGCGATCTGTAAAATCCCAAAAGGTAATACCAAATTGTTGGTCAGCAGGCACTTCTTCTCTATAAATCGTTGCTACAGTCTCGTACTTTTTTGCCTGTTCCTCCAACATTTCCGGAGTGACTCTGCTGTAGAGTTGCTCTCCTCCTCCACGGGTATCATCGTGTCTATTGAAAATAATGTCCAGTTCAGAAAAATGAATTTTCAGACCTGTAGCCGCCATTTTGCGCACACTCTCGCGTATGAGACTATCAGGAATGTCCATACGCAAATGCATTTGGACGCCGAGACCGGTAATGGGTACATGGTCTGCTTTGAGTTCTTCAACCATTTTGAGTACGCCATTGAGTTTTGCAGTATCCCGTTCCAGATTAAAATCGTTGTAAAACAACTCAGCCTCAGGGTCTGCCTCGTGCGCATATCTAAAAGCTTTTGCTATATATTCTTTACCTAAGGTATTATACCAAAGTGTTTTTCGGAATTCACCGCCCTGCGTGTCAAAACCTTCATTAACTACGTCCCAGGCTGCGACTTTACCTTTATAACGGCCTACATAATCCTGAATATAGCTTTTAAGAAAATCACCCAACCAGAGGCTGTCTTCAACTCCTTTTTGGAAAACCCATCTGGGCGTACCCGAATGCCACACCAGGGTATGACCAAAAAGGCGCAAGTCGTTCTTTTGACTAAAATCAACCAGACTATCGGCTCTATCCCAGTTGTAAACGCTATCCTGAGGCGCAATAGCATACATTTTCATATCTGATGTGGCAGTAATACTGTTGAAATTTTCCTGTATAATGGATTCTAGCATGCTATCCTGCAGCACCTGTCTGATTTCGACAGCTCCACCAACGGAAAATGAACTATAATCTTTAAGTCCTTTTTCCTCTGTTAGTTCTGAGACACATCCCGTAAAAAGGGTTAAACATAAAATCATGAATGCGGAGTAAACAGGTGCTGTGTTTTGCATGTTTCTTTTGGTATTTATTGATTTGATTGTCCTGTATGATAATTGTAAAAGTCCCAAACCTGATGCGCAACTGCACGCCCCAGTTCTAAACCTGCAATATTATCTGCCTGAATATGATAGCCACCCATAACCCGTGAGATTCCGGCCATTTCTGCAGCCTGAGTAAAAGTGGGAAAATCAAGTACGATGGGTTCTCCCAATGCCTGAGGCTCCGTTAGAGCACCGGGAACTAATTCTACCTTTACGTCGAGATAATCACTACCGGTCCATAACTTTAAAAGTTCAGCGCAGGCACCGCTTATCGTGCTGTGACCCGAGGTATAACTGGGAAACGGAGGGCAGAGAAAAGCCGCTGGTGAATAGGGACGCCAGTCTTCACCTTTGATGATTCCGGTACCAAGACCCGGGCCTTTCCAGCCTTTAATCTCTTTGTCTTTAAAATAATGATGCACTAAAGCAAAAGGTCTTGCCGAATCGTAAAACATTTTAGAATCCCAGGAAGCAATAAACGCATCCATTGCCGTTACCTGATTGGCAAAAAACATTTTTACATCTTCATCCAGATTGTGATTGTCTCGTTGAGAAACCTTTTGCGCAAACTTCAACCAGTGGCCTGCCTGCTGTACAGACTGTGGACCATCACGCATAAATTCTACAAGCGCCCGTTCTTCATCTGTAAGGTTAGCTTGCAATTCAACCACCTCTTCCACTTCCTTTTGAAGTTGTTCTGAACCGACTTTAGGTGGTGGTCCCGGTCTAAACTGATCTGCAGTTCTGAGGGCGATGGGTTCAACCAGCTGCCAATAAGGTGTCAAACATGAAGGAGCAAATTTTTCGCCGGTTTCCCGGGTGAAATATTTTGGTTGCCAGCGGTCGTAATCGTTTAACTGATCTACCGTATTTACAGGCTGGTAATTGCTATAATCTGAATACGGTTTCGGAAATCCTTCAACTTCACCATATTGATTAGCCCCGTCATTATGACGGGCTTTAATCGTTGTCTTTGCAGCCAGATTACCTATTCCTGCAGGTGTAGTAGGATCTGTAGCGTCGTCATTAGGATCATACCCCAAATGAAGCATAAACTTCTTGTATTGAAGGCTGTCGTAGGGATAATATTCTTTTAATGCGTGATAAGCAGCATAGCTTATGGCCTTTTCCTTATTGCTTAAGGTTTGCTCTTCTTTCGGAAATTTATCATAGTCTTCTAGATAAACCGGTATTGCCGCATCGTCAAAGACAGACCATGCGTCAAAAACAGCAACAAAAATCAACGCCAAAAATCTTGAAGTAACCGTAGGTCTTGGAGCGATACGATCAGTATCGTTTGCGGTGGCGATTATTGCCATTTCAGACCATTGGTAAGCTACATTGTGGTCACTCATTTCTTCAAGACGGTCTTCAAGGGTGAGAACCGGAACATACTCCTGAGCATAAGACTGAGAAGCGCTTAAAACAACAACAAAAATCAATGCTGAAAAAGCCTTTTTCAAACTGAAATATTTCATAATAAAATCTTAAAACATAAAGTATAAATAAACAAA
>Ga0207888_100106_pt1 | contig 56651 bp, 46 predicted proteins | sample LinPmetageLP43_FD_184055 | JGI IMG/M metagenome (GOLD analysis project Ga0207888, IMG submission 184055) | Marine viral communities from the Pacific Ocean - LP-43 (SPAdes) | ecosystem: Environmental > Aquatic > Marine > Oceanic | place: Pacific Ocean | collected 2010-08-27
GAGAGTAGGTCACCGCCAGACTACAAATAAATAACCCCAGCCCAATCGGCTGGGGTTTTTTTATGCCTGCTGGGTAGCCTGACGTTCACGTCAGGTGAGATACCTTAGCGTCTCCTTACCTGAGTCTTCCTGCTCAGTTTATAGCGGCAGTGACGGGTGTCGGCCAGGACCCGCTCTCATAATATCCCCCGGGATTAATCCCCAACCACCCCACCTGATGCAAGAGCATCAGGCTACTACATTCTATTAATTAGATGTTAATCTACTAATAATACGTATTTTCATTCTATAAATATGAACTAATATAAAACTTAGACAAATCAGGAAAACTTTATGTGGAAAAACACATCAGATAAATACGGTTTGACAGCAGTATTAATTCACTGGCTGTCGGCCTTAATAATATTTGGTTTATTTGCTTTAGGCTGGTGGATGCTAACTCTGACCTACTACGACGAGTGGTATCGTTTGGGTCCCTGGTGGCATAAATCGTTTGGCATAACCTTACTTATCGTAACGGTTTTACGAGTGCTCTGGACTTTAATCAATACTAAGCCTAAACCTTTAGGTAGCAAGTTCGAGCGCTTAGGAGCGAAAGCGGGTCACTTTTTACTTTATTTGCTGCTATTCATAGTAATGATCAGCGGCTTTTTGATTTCAACAGCAGACGGTAGTTCTATCAGCGTATTTGACTGGTTTTCGGTACCAGCAGTAATAACCGATTTACCAAAGCAGGAAGATATTGCTGGTGACGTACATTGGTACTCAGCGTTGTCTTTAGTGATCCTGGCAGGTGGTCATGGGCTGGCGGCGCTGAAACATCACTTTATTAATAAAGACAGCACACTTATTCGAATGTTTGGAAAAACTAAGAGGAAATCATAATGAAAAAGACATTAATTGCAGCCGCGATAGCGGGGAGTACTTTATTTACATCGGCAGCAATGGCCGAAGACTATAAAATTGATACTGAAGGTCAACACGCCTTTATTGAGTTTAAAATTAGTCACTTAGGCTACAGTTGGTTATACGGCCGTTTTAACGACTTCGAAGGCTCCTTTAGCTATGACGAGAATGCACCGGAGAATGCCTCTGTTAACGTCACAATCGATACCTCCAGCGTTGATACTAACCACGCTGAGCGTGATAAACACTTACGTGGCGACGACTTCTTGAGTGTATCTGATCACCCTACTGCGACGTTTGAAAGCACTAAATACGTGCCGGATGACGACGATGAAGGCGAAGGTACACTGCATGGCAACTTCACTCTTAATGGTGTGACTAAAGAAATCGCTATCGAAGTTGAGCATATTGGCGCTGGCGAAGATCCATGGGGCGGATTCCGTCGTGGCTTTGAAGGTGAAGTGGACTTAACCTTAGCCGACTATGGAATCGACTATAATCTGGGACCTGCGGCTAAAGAAGTTCAGTTGACACTGTCTATTGAAGGCGTACGTCAATAACCGACAGCATCAACTGCAGTAGAGTTAGTGAGCTAACGCTTCTTTGTAAGCGTTAGCCGCTAGCTGACTATCACCAAGAGCGTGGTAGGCGTTGCCCAATAAACGATAAACGTGACTGCTCGGTTCAATTTCTGCTAACTTTTTCAAAGCACGTTGGGCTAACGAAAAGTCCTGATTATCCATAGCAATTTGTGCAAGAGCATAAAGGTAATCTCTATTTTCCGGATCTTGCTTCAATTGAGCTTGAACAAATTCCAGCAACTTCTCCGATTTTGCATTAAATAAATGCAAGGAGTTAACGGCAGCTGGTTGCAACTCCCCTCTTTTTAGCCCTTTTAAAACCACTCTGGCAGAGACTTCGTAATCACCTAAATGTTTTAACGCGGCGGCATAACTCAACCTGATGGTTGCGTCGCTGCGTTGTTTACTGGGAAGGCTGCGCCACTCGTTGTACAGTATCTCGTTACTTTTGCGACCCTCAGCAACAAAGCGCTCAAAATAGACTTGATATTCAAGACGGTCAAATTCGGCTGGAGCAAGGTCGGTTACACGGCGCAACTCTGGTAATAACTCTTTCAGTTGCTGCCAGTTTCCGGACGCTTTAAAGACCCGATAAGCTAGCTTAAGTACATTGGCAGAGTGTGGCTTAGCTTCCAGTAAGCTTCGCATCTCTTTATCCGCTTCTGCCGGGTCTTTTTTTACCAACTGTTCAATGGAAACAAGCTGAAGCAGTGTATCGGCATTATCATAAAATGCCCCTGCTTCATCGTGCCAGTAAGTTGCCTTTCCGGCGTCTTTATTAAGGCAGGCGGCAATTGCAGTTAACGCGGCAATGTTATTGTCAGGAGACTTTTTGTAGGCCTTAGACAGGCTCTCAGTCGCTTTTTCTGGGTTGTCATCCAGCAGCTCGCGTATGCCCTGCTGGAAAATGTTCTGAGCTTTACGTTCGCTTCGATTTGCCAACCACTTCCGGCCCTGACGGGTTTTGCTAAGCAACCGGCGCAGTAATGACACCACAACACTGAGCACGGCAATTGCCACAATAGTAACGACAAACAGGCCGACTACGGTTGTCTCAATCGCTACTCCGGCAAACTGCACTAAAACATAGCCCGCGTTACCCGACGCGAGTGGTCCAATAATGGCCCCCAATATAATGATGACAACCAGAGCGATGATCCATTTCATGAGGCATCTCCCTGTTCAATAGCCTGAGCGATGAAGTCCAGCGATTCAAGCTGCTCGATACTCTGCTTTTCGAAATCTTCCTGACTCAGCGACTGAATACGCGAAATAATATCCTGAGAGGCTGCTCCGTCGCCTTTTACCTGCGCAATTAGCTCAGATAACTGCTCCAAATAGCGCTGCCATAACTCATCATTATTTTTTACAGCCGACTGTTGGGCCAGAGTAAAGAGTAATTGAATGCGTTCGTTTATTGCCGTGCGCTGGGTTCTACTCAGTAGAGGTTCAGGGTCGCTGTCCACGGGTTGAATGCGAATAAAATTATCAAGGAATGACTGCCAGTTAGCACTCAGGTTCGTTTGCCAGTCATTAACATCGCCACTGACATTCTGAGTATTGGAACTTAAGCGCTGTTGATTACTGTTTACTTCGTCGGGCAGGTCAGACACGCGTTGTTGCAGACCCACGAGTTGCAGCGCCAGGTCAGTATTGTCTGCTTTAACTGCGGCATTCACTCGTTCAATATCACCCGCCAGCTTCTCGCGAGTACGAATTGCGTTACGACTGTCGATACCCGCCAACTGCTGGTCGGCTAATTTCAAAAGTTGCAGAGCCGCTTTGTAGTCGTCCTGACTCCACATCATTCGCGCAGCCGCCGATAAGGTCTGTTTTATTTCCAGTAGACGCCAGTAAGCCGCTTTCTCGGCAGGCGTTTTGCGCATATCGTCACGAATATCTTCGAGGCTCTGACGCAAACTGGTTAACTCGCGCTCTAGCTGCTGATCGGTGTTACTCAGCTTATCCAGCTCGCGAGCCTGAACAGTGCTTTGTAGTTGCTGCTCCAGGTTTCCAACAGAGCGCTCCAGTTGTTTAAAGCGCGTTTCAACCGGATCTTCCTGCGGCTGTTCACTAACCTGTTCAGAGTCTGACTTAAATAAACCAGGGAAACGTGTATAGCCCCAGTATGCGGCGGCAACAATAGCAATTAAAACTATAAACCAGACTAAGCGTTTGAAGAAGCGCCCGCTACTTTTCTCGGCGGTTATGGTTTCTTCTTCTGTGCTCTTCTCGCTATTTTGTTCATCATTCTGAACGTCTTCGTTCTCAACTTTATTCTCTTCAGTCATGAGTTTTTCCATCCGCTATTAGCGCATTCATTAATATGGCGTCCGCTGCACTGCCTGTAACTTTGATATTGTCTGATTGTCCGAAAGGAATCAAACCTTTCAGGCGATGACTGGGAACTATCCACTGACAGCTGTCCAGCCAGCTTCGGGCTGAATTTGGCATAGACGACAAAAAGTATCCCAGTTGTTCAGCGCTGGTAACAACAATAGTACCAACTGAACTTATCCACTGCTGAATCAGTTCAGGGTCGTTCAATGTGAGTTGTTTTCGGCGGTACACTTCCCAGTAATGGACAGAAGCTCCGCGAGCTCGTATGGCATCGGCCAATAACTCACGCCCGCCCTCTCCGCGAATAATCAACCAGTTCTGTTGCTGCAGTTTTTGTAACTCCGACAACTCCAGCAACCCTTCCGACTGATGTATAAAGGTCGGGCAACTAACCGCTGTGTTTAAATGGCTGCACGCAAAAGAAGCGGTTCCCGGACCTACGGCATAATATTTAGAAGAAACCTTACTAAAACCAGCCTGGGAGGCATAATGAGCAGCATTTTTACTAACAATAACAATGCCATCCCAATACTTTTGTTTAAGCTGGGCCAACTGCTCTTTATTCACAGGTAAAGGCTCTATCTCAATAAAGCTGTGAACAAAGCATTCTCTGCCAGTGTCGCGCAGCTGTTGCGTAAAGTCGTCCGGACTCTTGCCCGGACGCAACAGTAAAACCGCTTTATGAGTGACTGGATTCACTGTCATAGACTGCGCTCAGAATTTCGGCTGCACCTTGTTTAAGTAACCGTTCAGCAAGCTCTGAACCTAACTCTTCGGCTTTAGACGCCGGGCCACGCACTTCATCACGAAGCACTTTGCCGCCATCAGGCTCACCAACAAGGCCGCGTAAATAGACTTCATCACCTTCCAGCTCTGCATAAGCGCCAATAGGCACCTGACAGCCGCCATCCAGCCCGCGGTTCATTGCGCGCTCAGCTAACACCCTGGTTCGGGTTTCCTGACATTGCAGTGGCGCCAACAAGGCTTTCATTTCGTCGTCATCGCTGCGGCACTCAATACCCAGTGCACCCTGACCGTTAGCAGGCAATGACTGCTCTACCGGAATAAAGGAGGTAATGCGGTCTCCCAGCTCCAGTCGAATGAGACCCGATGCCGCCAGGATAATGGCATCAAATTCACCCTCATCCAGTTTGCGTAAACGTGTTTGAACGTTGCCGCGTAAATCTTTTATGACTAAATGTGGAAACTGCTCTTTTACCTGGCAGCGGCGACGTAAACTACAGGTTCCGACTACTGCACCTTCCGGCAGCTCATTAAGGTTTTTGTAGTTGTTGGATACAAAAGCATCGCGCGGATCTTCGCGTTCGCAAATGGTGTGAAGCTCCAGCCCCGGCGGGAACTCAACCGGTAAGTCTTTCATGCTGTGTACGGCAATATCAGCACGGCCTTCCAGCATCGCCACTTCCAGTTCTTTTACGAACAAGCCTTTACCGCCAATTTTTGCCAGCGGAGTATCCAGAATGACATCGCCCTTGGTAGACATAGGAACCAGCTCTACCGACAGGCCCGGATGCAGCTTTTCAAGGCGTTGTTGAATGTGTTCAGCCTGCCATAAAGCCAGCTTGCTTTTGCGTGTTGCAATTCTAACGCGTTGGGTCATTCGTTTTCCTTTACGACGATTAATGACTTTTTAGGTATCTGGTGCGATGATAGGCATCATAGAAACCCAAACGGAATACCTATAGTTTAGCGATGTTTAGTCGAATTGTAATCAAGACGCTGGTGCTATCAGCCATTTTAATGACTTTAGTCGGTTGTGGTCAGAAAGGACCACTGACGCCTGAGCCTATGCCAGAGCAAAATACACCTGCAGAGCCGCCAGCGGAAGACACCAAATGAGCGAATTAATTGACTATAAAAATGGTCAGTTTCATATTGAAAACTGCGACGTCGAGAGTCTTATTGAGCGTTTTAGTTCGCCTTTGTATGTTTATTCCAAAGGTCAGATTCTAAAAAACTGGCGTGAGTTTCAGCAATACTGGCCCGCACCTCATAAGCTGTGTTATGCAGTAAAAGCCAATAGCAATTTAGCTATTTTGCAGTTACTGGCCGAGCATGGCGCTGGTTTCGATATTGTTTCCGGTGGCGAGCTTCAGCGCGTACTCATGGCTGGCGGTAAGGCTGGCGACGTGGTCTTTTCCGGTGTGGCGAAGTCAAAAGACGAAATCATTATGGCGCTGGAAGCGGGCATTGGCTGCTTTAACGTAGAGTCTGAGGCGGAGCTTGAGCGTATTCAGGACATTGCTGCCGCCATGGACAAACAGGCTCCGGTGTCGTTAAGAGTGAACCCCGACGTTGATGCCAAAACGCATCCGTACATTGCCACAGGCATGAAAGCCAACAAGTTTGGCATTAGCATGTCACTGGCCAAGCCGGTTTTTCTGAAGGCGCATAGCCTACCTAATATTAATTTAATTGGTGCGGACTGCCATATTGGCTCACAAATAATGACAGCTGAGCCTTTCCTCGATGCCGCGCAGCGCATGTTTAACCTGGTTTCGGAACTGGAAAAAGACGGTGTCCAGCTGACACACCTGGATTTAGGTGGCGGTTTTGGTGTGGCGTATCAGCCGGAAGAGCCGTTGGATAAGTCCTTTTATTTAAAGGAACTGGTCAAGTTAGCCGAGAATTACCCGCAAATTACTTTGGTACTGGAACCTGGTCGTGCTATTACCGCAGACGCGGGTGTTTTGCTGACCACAGTGGAATACATTAAACCCTCAGAAGATAAGAACTTTGTGTTGGTTGACGCCGGCATGAACGATTTAATACGTCCGTCTTTGTACCAGGCCTGGCACGACATTTTACCCGCGCACGAAAATAAGCGCGGCGGCGACCAGTTGAATGATATTGTCGGCCCGGTGTGTGAAACCGGCGACTTTTTCGGACACGCACGGCATTTAAATGTGCAACAGGGCGACGTACTGGCCATTAAACATGCCGGTGCCTATGGTTTTACTATGGCGTCTAACTATAACAGTCGTGGCCGCCCGCCCGAGGTTTTGGTCTCAGGTGATAATGCTACACTGATCCGCGAACGTGAAAGCTTTAACGATCTCGTCCGGGGCGAGCACTTGTTACATCAGGAAGGCCAATAAAAATGTTATTACATTTTTCAAAAATGCACGGGCTCGGCAACGACTTTATGGTGGTGGATAACGTCACTCAGAATTTATATGTGAACCCAGACCAAATACGTCGCTGGGCAGACCGGCACACAGGCATTGGTTTTGATCAGATGCTTTTAGTTGAGCCACCCTATGACCCTGATCTGGATTTTCACTACCGCATTTTTAATGCCGATGGCAGCGAAGTTGCTCAATGTGGCAACGGTGCCCGCTGCTTTGCGAAGTTTGTAAAAGCTAAAAACTTAAGCAATAAAAATCACCTTAAAGTGAGCACCAAGGCCGGAAAAATGGTTCTGCACTTAGAGAAAGACGGTCAGGTTACGGTGGATATGGGCGAACCCTTATTCGAACCGGCGGCGGTGCCTTTTAAAGCGCAAAAAGCAGAGCAGACTTACGTTTTAAGAGTAAAAGAAGAAACAGTTCTTTGTGGTGTTCTGGGTCTGGGCAATCCGCATTGTGTTATCGCTGTGGATGACGTTGACACGGCACCCGTGGAAACCCTTGGAGCGGCTCTGGCAGCGCATGAGCGCTTCCCCGAAAGCGTGAATGTCGGTTTTATGCAGAAAGTATCGGCTGATGAAATTAAACTGCGCGTGTTTGAGCGTGGTGTTGGTGAAACTCGGGCGTGCGGCAGTGGCGCTTGCGCCGCGGCTGTAGCCGGTATTCAGCAAGGCTTATTAAATGAACGAGTAAAAGTCAGTTTGCCTGGCGGGGACTTAATTATCCGTTGGCAGCAGGGGCAGCCTGTAAAAATGACCGGCCCCGCAGAATTAGTTTACGATGGACAAATGGTGTTATGAATAGCGAATCGAACATGATTGCAAATGAACGTTTAGACGACAGCCTGATCAGAGAATACTTACAAGAGAATCCTGACTTTTTCACGAGAAATGATGACTTGCTGGCTCAGTTACAGTTTCAACACAGTGAAAAAGGCGCCGTCTCGTTAATTGAACGGCAGCAACAGAAGCTGCGTTTGCGCGTACAGCAACTGGAAGAAGAAATTACCGAGCTGATGATAAACGCTCGCCGCAATGAAGCTATTTTCTCGGCTTACAGCAATTTATACGTCAGTCTGTTGCGCTGTCAGAGCCTGAGTCAGGTTCTGGATGAACTGCAAAACACCTTTGAGAATGAGCTGGAAATGCCGGCCTTGTCCTTGAAGTTTTTCGACAGCCCGGTCGATTTAGGCGAGCAGTACAGCTTTGCTTCCGACACTCACAAGAAGCTACTAAGCAAACGTTTTAATGAAAGCTCTATCTATCTTGGCCGCTTAACGGAGCAAGAGCATAAGTTGTTGTTCCAGGATGAAGAGATTGCTTCCGTGGCATTGCTTTTACTCGGTGACAACGGCGAATTGGGCATGCTGGCGGTTGGTAATACTAACGCCAGTCACTTTGAGCCGGCCATGGACAAGTTACTGATCAATCAGCTACAGGCCTTGCTCAGCGCATTGTTACCGGGGCTACTGCAAAACCATGAAGCTGCATGACTGGCAGCAAAAATGGATGCAACAACTGCAGGGAGAGCGGGGCTTAGCGGAGCTAACGCTAAAGAATTACCAGCGCCTTATCGCCGCTGATCTGACTGCTCTTGAACTGCAAAAAATGACGGAACCTAAAGCGCTGCGTGTCCCTGTTATTGAACGGCTTTTAGTCGGTTGGCGGCGCAATGGGCTGGGTGAACGCAGTATCGCTTTAAAACTATCGGCATGGCGCACTTTCTGTCAGTTCATGGTGGAATCTAATGCTATGGACGATAACCCTGCCATGTCAGTATCGGCACCTAAAATTCCCAAACGTTTACCCAAAAACCTCGATGTGGACAGTATCTCTCATTTGCTGGACTTACCCACAAATGATGACCTGGCGATTCGCGACGCCGCCATGATGGAGCTGCTCTATGCCAGCGGTATTCGTCTGGCAGAGCTGGTGAGTCTTGATCTGGACCACATTGATCACCGTATGATGCAATTACGGGTGACCGGTAAAGGCAGCAAAACACGCATTGTGCCCTTTGGCCGTTGTGCTGAAAAAGCCTTAAAAAAATGGTTGTCAGTGCGTCAGGCCTGGTTAAATCAAAAGCCTGAGCTGGCGCTTTTTGTGAGCAAAAGACTACAACGTATTAGCCCTCGTACTGTGCAGCAGCGGCTGAATTACTGGGGTAAACAACAAGGCGTGGTCGGTGACTTGCACCCGCATAAGTTACGGCATTCGTTTGCCTCTCATATGCTGGAATCCAGTGGAGATTTACGCGCTGTTCAGGAAATGCTGGGACACGCCAACTTATCCACAACACAGGTGTATACCCATCTGGACTTTAAGCGTTTAGCCAGTGTTTATGACAGCGCCCACCCGCGCGCCCGGAAAAAATCGACTTAACTTTTATTAAAAAAGAGTAACGCGTTATGCAGTTCCACCGCCGCTGGCATTTACCTAAAGTTATCAGTTTTGATTTAGACGACACGCTTTATGACAACGTGCCGGTTATGCAGCGTACAGAGGAAGTCGCGCATAGCTATATTGCAGAGCAATACCCGCAAACTGCTGAGTGGGACATGCATCACTGGCGCCGCTTCCGTGAAGAGGTTAGCCGTACTGATGAAACTCTTGCCAGCGATATGACCAAACTGCGCCTGAAGACCCTGGAGCTGGGGTTAGAGAAGTTCGGTGTTGATGATTCGGCACGGGCCGCGAATACCATTATGGATGTGTTTCTGTCCGAACGCAGTAACTTTGAAGTGCCACAAGACAGTATAAAATTACTGGAGGCCCTGTCGCAGCGTTACAAATTAATTGCGCTGAGTAATGGCAATGTTAATGCGGATAAAATTGGTCTGGCTAAGTACTTCGAGCTGGTGATTCAGCCCGGAGACGGCATTCGCGGCAAACCCTTGCCCGATATGTTCGCCGCCGCTGAACGAAAGTTACCTGATTTGCAACCGCATGAGTTCTTACATGTGGGAGATCATCCATATTCCGATATTCTTGGCGCGCAGCGTCATGGTTGGCAGTCGGCCTGGCTAACCTCGGGGCTGGGAACCACTGCGCACTTATCGGTGTTGCCAACCCTTACTTTGCATAACCTGAATCAGCTACAACGGCTTTTATTGGATTAAAGCCGGCGAACAACTACTGGTTGCTTATACAGTGATGCACTATTACACTGACGGCATAACGTAATACAGTTCTTAATAATGATTTAGGTGACCGCTAATGAGTACACACCCGCTTCTGGCAGATTTAAACGAACGACAGCAGCAGGCCGTATCTGCAACCGACGGTCACATGCTGGTTCTGGCCGGTGCCGGTAGTGGTAAAACCCGTGTGTTGGTGCATCGCATTGCCTGGCTTATTCAGGAGCGGCAGTATTCGCCGTTTAGCATTCTGGCCGTTACCTTTACCAATAAGGCGGCAGCCGAAATGCGCGGACGGGTTGAGCAGCTGGTGGGCAGTTCGGTGCGTGGCATGTGGATTGGTACCTTCCATGGTTTGGCTCATCGCTTATTGCGCGCCCATTATATGGACGTTGGTCTGCCGCAAAACTTTCAGATAATTGACAGCGATGATCAGCAACGGTTAATTAAACGTTTAATTAAAAGCTTAAACCTGGATGACAAACGCTGGCCGGCAAAGCAGGCGCAGTGGTATATCAACGGTAAAAAAGACGAAGGTTTGCGTCCGCAGCATATCGAAACCTACGACCCTACAGAGCAAACCTTAAAAGAAATCTACACTCTGTATCAGGAGGGCTGTGACCGCGCCGGGTTAGTGGATTTTGCCGAACTTCTGCTGCGCGCGCACGAGTTACTGCGTAATAACCGCATTGTCCGCGAGCACTATCAGAACCGTTTTCGCCATATTCTAGTTGACGAGTTTCAGGACACCAACTCCATTCAATACGCCTGGATCCGTTTATTAGCGGGGACCCAGAATAGCGTGACCATTGTTGGTGACGATGACCAGTCCATTTATGGCTGGCGCGGTGCTAAAGTCGAGAATATTCATCAGTTCTTATCGGATTTTGAAGGCTCTGAGACTATCCGTCTGGAGCAAAATTATCGCTCTACCAGCACCATTTTGCGCGCCGCAAACTCAGTTATTTCCAATAACTCGGGGCGTCTGGGTAAAGATTTGTGGACCGACGGTAACGACGGCGAGCCAATCAGCCTGTATGCCGGCTTCAATGAAATGGACGAAGCCCGTTATATTGTGGCGCGAATTGAAGAATGGCGTGATCAGGGCGGTTCGCTGCAAGACTCCGCCATTTTATACCGAAGTAACGCACAATCGCGAATTTTAGAGGAAGCCTTATTGCATGCGCGCGTTCCGTATCGTATTTATGGCGGCTTGCGCTTTTTCGACCGTCAGGAAATAAAAGACGCTCTGGCCTACCTGCGAATTTTGGGTAATCGCGACGATGACGCCGCTATCGAGCGGGTGATCAATACGCCGACGCGCGGCATTGGTAACCGGACTATGGATATGATCCGCCAGGCTGCCCGAGAACGTGAAGAGTCTTTATGGCAGGCGGCAAAATATATGGTCAACGAAAAGCAACTGGCCGGGCGGGCGCGTAACGCAGTGGGTTCGTTTCTGGATTTTATCGGGAACTTAGACGACGAAACCGAAGAGTTTTCATTAGGTCGCCTGAGTGACGAAGTCATTAAGAAAAGCGGCTTGATGGCCATGTACGAGGCCGAAAAAGGCGAAAAAGCGGAAACCCGGGTCGAAAACTTAAAAGAACTGGTGACTGCCTGCGAAAACTTCACTCTGGATGACGCCGAAGAGGACATGACACCGTTAAATGCTTTTCTTGCACACGCCTCACTTGAAGCAGGTGAAGAACAGGCCGATGAATATCAGGACGCCGTACAGCTCATGACACTGCACAGCGCCAAAGGTCTGGAATTTCCGTTGGTGTTTATGACGGGCGTAGAAGAAGGCCTGTTCCCGTCTCAGCAGTCCATGGATGAACCCGGAAGGCTGGAAGAAGAACGCCGTCTTTGCTACGTCGGTATGACCCGTGCAATGGAAAAGTTAGTGCTTACTTATGCTGAGCAGCGCCGTATTTACGGTCAGGAGTTGTTTCATAAAGTCAGTCGCTTTATCAGTGAAATACCGGCGGATACTCTGCATGAAGTGCGGCTGCAAACTAAAGTTGAAAAGCCTAACAGTTACGGTCGCTTCAACAATGCTGCCAGCCACGAAAGCTTTGAGCAAACCGGTTATTCATTAGGCCAGCGGGTACGTCATCCGAAGTTTGGCGAGGGTACGGTGCTGAATTATGAAGGCACCGGGCCGCAATCCAGAATTCAGATTAACTTCGACAATGTCGGCAGCAAGTGGCTGGTTGTTGCTTATGCAAGACTGGATCCGGTTTTCTAAAGTGTAAAGAGGTGATCAAAAACCGCATTCTTCGACTACCCTTAAGGTACATACATACATACATACAATGTCGGAGGCATTTTATGAAACGCTCTGCAAATGCACAGTGGAAAGGTAGTATAAAAGAAGGTTCAGGCGTTGTTTCAACGCAAAGTGGTGTTTTAGACAGTACCCAATACTCATTTAAGAGCCGCTTTGAAGAAGGCAAAGGCACCAACCCGGAAGAACTTCTGGGTGCGGCGCACGCAGGCTGTTATGCCATGGCGTTTTCGTTAATGCTGGGTGAATCTGGCTATGAGCCGGACAGTATTGATGCTAAAGCCGAAGTGTCGTTAGAAGAAGATGGTGATGGCTTCAGTATCGCTAAAATTCATCTGAAGGTGAAAGCCAGTATTCCGGATATTGACGAAGACAAATTCCAGAAACTGGCTGAAAAAGCGAAAGAAGGCTGTCCTGTCAGCAAAGTGCTGAAGGCTGAAATCTCAATGGATGCCAGCCTCAGCTGAAGCTAACTTCTTCTTCGCTTTACGATCACGCTGGCGCTGTATAATAGAATCGAAACTGTACAGTGCCAGCGCACTCCAGATAATAATGAAAGTGACCAGCTTACTTTCTTCTAAAGGCTCACCGTAAACCACTACCGCCAAAGCAAACATTAATGTTGGAGCTATATACTGGAAAAAACCCAGTGTCGCATAACGCAGGCGCTGTGCTGCTGCGGTAAAACACAGTAGTGGAATGGTTGTGACCAGCCCGGCGGCAACGAGCAACAGGTTTAACGTCCACGGGTTAGCGGTTAAATCACTACTGGCTGATTCGGCAAACACAAACAGATAAATAAGCATTACCGGGAATAGAATCGCGGTTTCCAGCCAAAGTCCGCTAATAGAATCGACCGGCAGGCGTTTGCGAATGGCGCCGTAAATGGCAAAACTAGAGGCTAAAGCCAGAGCCACCCAGGGTACCGAGCCAAAGGTAACAATTTGGATGGTAACGCCCACCACGGCCATACCAATGGCAACTAACTGCAAGCGGCGCATACGTTCGGCAAAAAACACCATTCCGATAGCCACATTCAATAATGGGTTAATGTAGTAGCCGAGGCTGGCATCTAACATGTGGTTACTGTTGACGGCCCAAATAAATAAAAACCAGTTACCACCCAGCAGGCAGGTTGCCAGGGTTAAGCGTAGTACTAATTTGCGGCTTTTCAGAATAGGGCGAATGCGGTCCAGTCGCTTCATGGCAACTATTAGTACAAACACCATCAAAAATGCCCAGATAATTCTATGGGAGAGTATCTCTAGCGCAGGTACTTGTTTCACCAGCTTGAAGTAAACCGGTGCTATGCCCCAAAAAGTATAGGCTGCAAGTGCGAAAAAAACGCCTTGCCGCGCCCGAACAGCGTCATCGGACATGTCGATAGAATCCTTTTTTATCAGCGTTAGCCGACCAGATAAGTCCCGGTTCCGAACGCTATGTGCGTGCCTTCTTCGTTGTGCAACTCCATCCGTGCCACCGCTACTTTATTACCTGAGCGGATAATGGTTGCGCTGGCTATGAACTCGGTACCGCGTCCCGGACGAAGATAATCAACCCGAAGGTCAATAGTACCACAACGGCTCAGACGCTCCATTAAATAAGCTTCAGTAGGAGACTCCAGTCTGTCGACCATGCCGGCAATAGCGACCAGTCCTCCGGCGGTGTCCAGGGCTGTTGCGGTAACCCCGCCGTGCAGCATACGCTGTGGCACATTACCCATAAGTTGTTCCTGCCATTTAAATCGAATTTCACCACGCGCAGGGTTAAACTCCGTAATTTCCAGGCCAAGCAGTGCCTGGAACGGAACCTGAGTATTCATAAACTCGGAAACTTTTGTCAGTATTGTTTGTGTATTCATTTTCGGCATGGTGATTAGCGGACAGGACGCTTACAATAAGAGCATGTTACTCGGGAAGTCAATATAACCATGCACAGCAGTACCGCCGAAAAAGCACAATTTGATCCGCTTAAGCAGCAGCTTGAATCTACCTTTGGCTATCATCAGTTTCGTGATGGCCAAGAGGATATTATGCAGGCCGCTATGCAAGGGCGTGATTCTCTGGTGCTGATGCCAACCGGCGGCGGTAAGTCGCTTTGTTATCAGTTACCCGCCATTTGTGGTGATGGACTGACTCTGGTTATTTCACCACTGCTGTCGTTAATGCAGGATCAGGTCGAGGCACTTAAAGCTCTGGATATTTCAGCGGCAACCCTGCATTCGGGTGTGTCGTCGCAGGAATCTATGGCAACCATGCAAGGGCTTCAGAGCGGTGACATTAAGCTGCTTTATGTAAGTCCAGAGCGGGTTTTACAACCAACCTTTATTGAACGCCTGCAAACCTTAAAGCTGAATTTTATTGCGGTGGATGAAGCCCACTGTATCAGCCAATGGGGACATGACTTCCGGCCTGAATACGGCAAACTCGGAGTACTGCGTAATTACCTGCCCAATGTGCCTTTTATGGCATTAACGGCAACCGCAGACTCTGCCACCCAGCACGACATTATTGAACGGCTGTGTCTGCGCGAACCTCTGGTGCATCGCAGCTCGTTCGACCGTCCCAATATTCGTTACGTGGTGCAGGAAAAGTACAAGCCGCTGAAGCAGGTTCGTGACTACGTTAAAAAGCAAAAAGGCGCCGCCGGAATTATTTACTGCGGCAGCCGCAAAAAAACCGAAGAGCTGTCGGAAAGTCTGCAGCAAGCCGGGGTGCGCGCTGCACCCTACCATGCCGGTATTGAGCACCAGATAAAGGAAAGCACCCTGCGCCAGTTTCTGCGTGACGACATAGATGTTGTTGTTGCGACGGTGGCCTTTGGTATGGGTATTAATAAGCCCAACATTCGTTTTGTCATTCATTTTGATATTCCCCGCAGCGTTGAATCTTACTATCAGGAAACCGGGCGTGCTGGCCGAGATGGTCTGCCAGCCGAGGCTGTCATGCTTTATGACCCGCGCGACGCGCAATGGATACGACGCATGATAGAAGATCAGGAGAATGAGCAGCGGCGCTTGGTCGAGGCGCAAAAGTTTTCAGCTATGCAGGCTATGGCAGAAGCGCAGACCTGCCGGCGGCTGGTGGTGTTGAATTATTTTAATGAATACTCGGATAAGGAATGCGGAAACTGCGATTTGTGTCTGGATCCGCCCCAGCGCTACGACGGTCTGGAAGACGCTCAAAAAGCACTGAGCTGTGTATACCGAGTCGGTCAGCAGTTTGGTATTAACCATGTAGTTGAGGTTTTGCGTGGTTCAAAAGCCCAACGTGTTCTCGAGCTGGGACACGACCAGTTGAGCACGTACGGCTTAGGCAAGTCGGAAACTCAGGAGCACTGGTTTTCGGTGTTACGGCAGCTCATTCACCGAGGGCTTATTCTGCAGGACATTCGGCGTTTTGCAGCACTTCAGCTCACTGATGCAGCCCGCCCTGTGTTAAAAGGCGAAGTTCCGCTGGAACTGGCTAAGCCGCGAATAGAATTAACTGCAACCAAAACCCGAATTACCGACCGGGGTGACTATAATAAAATTTTGTTCCGGCGTTTGCGTAAGTTGCGTAAAGACATTGCTGACCGTGATCAGGTGCCGCCTTTTGTGGTGTTCAGTGATGCGGCACTGGTGGAAATGTGCGTACACTATCCCACAACAGCCAAAGATATGTTAGAAATCAATGGTGTTGGAGAAGTTAAACTGGCACGTTATGGCAATGAGTTTATGCAGGCCGTGGAAGCTTTCTTGTCCGGAGCCAGCGAGCGGCAATTATTTAACGGGTAAAGAGTAACAATGGAAGACAACGTCATTACGCTAAAAAGTACGCCACCGGAAGCTGACCATGAGCTTTGGGTGAACGAACTTTGTGAGCGTATTGGTGCTACCATCCGTGAAAAAGAATGGGCTGCGGACCAGTTTTGCTGGCGTTTGAGTATTAACCAGCGGCACTGGCTGCTGTTCTACTCGGAAATTTGTGATGCTGTCTGGTTACAAGCTCTGGAAGAACCCGAAGCGACAGTAAAAGCACGCCTGGTGGAGCATGGTTATGTTTAACTACTTGTTTGCTGCACTACTGTTAGCGTTAACTCTGATACCACCGGCTTTTGCTCAGGATCCTCTAACCGTTTCCCCGCAAAGCTCGCGCTTAATGCTGAATGAACACTTCAATTACCGGGTGGTCAATGCCAACCTGCAAGTTGAGAGCATTGCTATTAATGAACCGCAGCGCTGGTTAAGCCCTGAGGAGTTACAGGATCATAACTACGCAGGTGAACGACCCAATGTCTGGGGCGTGGTTCCTTTGTTTAATCGAAGTAACGCGCCGCTTACTCTTCACCTGCATTTCGGCGACCCTTACCTGGAACAAGTTGGGGTTTATTTACTGGATAAAAATGGGCAAATAGAAAGCAGCAGCATCAGCCGGTTTTCCACCCCGCTATTACAGCGAAATTATTTGTCTCATGAGCAAATTCTTCCGGTAACCTTACCCGCTAACAAAATTGTCTGGTTGGCTGTGTCGGTGCAGCAATGGCCGGAACAAATGCCGTCTATAGGTCTGTGGCAGCCGGGCGACTTACAGTTACGCCTTCAGCAGCAACAAACAGCTTTGGGGGTTAACGCCGGTATTCTTATTCTGCTGGCTTTAGCAGCGGCTGTTTCAGCGCGGTTGTTCGGTAGCCGCCTGTTAATTTCCTTTGGCGGTCTGACATTAACCTTTACTCTTTCGCTGCTATCACACAGTGGCATCTGGATTACCTATTTTACACCATACTCACCGGACATTGCTGCGGAGTTGAAGGTGTATATCAGCCAGCTCCTGATCCTGGCTCTTAGTTGGTTTATATGGGAATGGTCGCGTTTTCGCTTCAAGTTCTCCCGTTTCAACCGTATTGGTTATGCAGTAATGATGGTGGCAATTGCGTTGACCATTTTGTTGCCGTGGCTGTCGGAGCCCTGGCGGTTGGCTTCTGTATCCTGGCAAATTAATGCGTTATTGCTCTGGGGCGGAGTGGTTATTGGCCGTAGCCTGCAGAAGCAACCTGTGGCGGGTCATAAATGGCAAACGGTATTGATGGTTCTGACCATTATATCCGCCTGGCTGCTGGTTTCACCGCGCTATAACCCAATATGGGAAGGGCTTTCCGGGTTATTGTTGTACAGCGGCCTGACTTTAGTCACAACTATGTTTTTGCTGGCGCTTGAGCGCTACCGATTTAGTCGCCTGGTACAGCGTATTAGCAATTTAAAACGTAACCGCAAAATTTTAAGGCGGCGTTTATGGCGTATTTTAAAACGAACCGGAGAAGGTTGGTTCAGAGTTAACCCCGACGGCAGTATTAAACAGGTTAACCGGCAAATGATAAAAATTCTGGCGGCTCACTCTCTGAAACAAATTCAGATGCACTGGCCAAAAGGTTTTAGCATTGAAGGCCAACGGCAACTGGTTTCTATTGAGCGGCTTGATGGTCGTAAAGTGTGGCTCGATATTGAATTGTTTCCTGACAATACCGGGCGTATGGCCGATGTAACAAAACGTATGGAAGCAGAAGTTCATCTTAACTTTTTGGCACATCACGACGCCGTAACGGGCTTATTAAATGTGCGCGAGTTTCGGCGCCTGCTGCAATCCCGTCTGGATAGAAAAAAGACAACCAGCGTTACCATTATTCGTCTTAATGGTTTGCAGGTTATTGCGGATCAAGCGGGTGCTGACGGCCGTGATCAGGCCATACTACAGCTGACATTATCCTTACAGCAAAAAGCACCTAAAAGCGCACGTGTCGCACGCATAAGTGAAGCAGAAATTGCGCTGCTGACGAACGAAGATGAACAAGCGGCGTTCGCTCAGGCGCATCGTTTACTGCAAGTTTGCAGAGAGTTTCGTTTTAGTAGTGAAAAACGTATTTTTCAGCTGACAGGTCACGCCAGTATTGCTTACAGTCATGACGAAAGTCTGGCCGCCAGCACTATCATGAGGCAAGCCCGGGAAGCCGTGCAGCTGGCAATGCAGCAGGGTGACTACAGAGTACACACGCACAGCGAAGCTGATCAGATACGTTTAATTGGGCAAGCTGAGGAAGAGTGGGAAGCGCGGCTGAAAAAAGCACTGCGGGAAGAAAACTGGCAGTTGTTTGCGCAGCCACTGGTCAGTGCCGCAAAAAGCGAAGATAAGCATTGCTTCGAGTTGTTATTGCGACTGCCGGGTAACGAGAGTGACGAGGCTATTGCTCCGCAGCAGTTTTTACGAGCCGCTCTTAATGCAGGCGTTATGGGTAAAGCTGACCGCTGGCTGGTCAGGGAAGTTATTGAGCATTTTAATGAACAACCCTTTGAAGCTAATCGCACCTGGCGCTGTCATATTAATTTGTCCGCGCAAAGCCTCGAAGATGTCGACTTTATTCGCTTTATAGAGCAAATCCTGAAGCATTCTATATTACAGCCGGAGCAGTTGGTCTTTGAGGTGGCAGAACCTGATGCCAATGAGTATTTTGATGAAACTTACCGTCTGTTCAGAGAGCTTAAGGACTTAGGTATTGGTACTGCTTTAGATCAGTTTGGTACCGGCTTTAATTCGTTCCGGCTTATGCGGCAATTACCGTTAACGCAAATTAAGGTTAACAGGTTTTGGGTGCAGGACATGCTGGTAGATGCGGTTGATGCGGAGCTGGTCGCCAGCTGTGTGCGCATTGCTAAGGTTCTCGATATTGAGGTATGTGCAGTAGGTGTGGAAAGTGATGAAGCACGTATTAAGCTCACTCAGCTGGGCGTAGACTATATCCAGGGGTTCGTCTGTGGGCACCCAGTAGAGTGGCAACGTCAGGAAAAACAGGGCGGCTAATTGCCGCCCCTCATCCAGTGCTTAAGTTTAAGCAGCACTTTCCTTACTTTTGGAACGATCTTGCAGCAGGTCTTTAGTTGAACTGCTAATGTCGATACGTTTCGGTTTCTTGGCTTCAGGAATATTCTTCACCAGGCCGACCGTTAACAGACCGTTCTTTAAGGCTGCGCCGGTGACTTCAATGTGCTCAGCCAGGCTGAACTTACGTTCGAAGGCACGGTTTGCAATGCCGCGGTGCAGATATTCGCGTTTTTCGTTTTCTTCGGCTTTTTTGCCGGTCACACGAAGTACGCCGTTCTCTACTTCAATTTCCAGATCATCCTCTTCAAAACCTGCAACCGCCAGTGTAACGGCGTACTGGTTTTCTGCTACCAGTTCAATGTTGTAGGGAGGATATCCGGTTGCACCAGTATCTGAGCGTAGTGCCGAATCCAGCAAAGATGCCATGCGGTCAAAACCTACACTGCTACGATATAGAGGGCTTAAGTCGATAGTTGCCATAGTCATTCTCCTTTGAAGCAATAACTTTAAAATGTTTAATTAAGTGACACACCATGTGTCGGTTAAGGCGGCTCTCTCAGAGACACCTGCCTTAACTTCTATATGTGTACTGCTCAATTTGGTTTCAAGAGTCGGGTTGCAAAATTTTCATTGGACTCTGCTTCAAGGCACTCTATTATCGGGGCTAAGCAATACTTTATTTATTTGTGAAAAGGACTCTCAGGATGGCCGAAGAGCCAGAAAAAACGTGGCAATGGGTAACAGTCGATGACTATGAAAAACCTGCCGTGCCCACCACGATAAAGATAAAAAAGTGGTGGAAAAAATTTGTTCGCTGGGTCACGCCTGAGCAAGAGCATGAAGGTGAGGAAGAGCAATCGCAAGTACTGGAACTGAGTTTTGATACCGCTGCAGAGACCCTGGATGATTGCTTTTCTGACTGGTTAAATGACGATGACGATAACAGCTTACGCTGGATTATTGCGCCACCCCACTCTGGTGTTGAGGAAGCGGTGCAAAAGTGGGCTGAGAAGCATAGTTTAGCGGAAGTGAGCCTGCCCGACAGAGAGTCACTTTGCGACCCTGATGATTCTCCTATGCCGGAGTTTTCGCCTAAGTCCGATGATAATAACCCCTGGATAATGCCGCAGTTAGCACACAGCTTTCTGCGCCAGACGAACGGTTTGCGCTGGGTGCGGGAATTCTTCTCTCAGGTACTGTCCGGTGAAGCGGGTAAAGGCGTTATTGTCTGTGACAGCTGGGCCTGGGCTTTTCTGGAAAAAGTCTGGCCGGTGCCGGTAAATCAGTTATGGACATTGCAGGGGCTGGATCAAAACGCCCTTGAGCGGCTTGGATTAGCTCGCGGAGATGGCCGTTTACGGGCTTTAGCCGCATTAAGCCGGGGTAATGCTGGTGTCGCTGCGGCCTATTCTGACCGTTATCAACGTGGCAGCGAAAAGGCCTTTGACACACCGGCGCTGCCCTCAGAGATAAACGATGCCACTGCTTTTGTTTGTTATGCCCTGCTGCTGCATCGGGGGATGACTAAAACACAGTTAGTGCAGGCGTTGCCGATAGTTTCCGGTAGCCAGCTTGAAATTCAGTTACAGGTACTTAAACAACGCGCTTTGATTGAGCTTGAGCAAGAGCTTTGGTATGTCACTGCACGCGGCTATCCTGTTGTCAGGGATTTGCTCATGTCCCGCGGTTTTTGGTTAGACCGGTTTTAACGGTGCGGGCTTAGGAGAAAGTAATGGAAACAGGTTCAGTAAAAGACGTTGCCGGGCTATTCAAGTCGCTGGACGGCTTCGCCATTTTTGAAATTGCTGTGATTTTTGCCCTGGCACTGGCCGTCGTTTGGCTTACCCAGCGCGTTTTACCCTGGGTAGCGGCGCATTTGCACGGCAAAAGGCGGTTATACATTCTGGCAATGGTGCCAATGATCCGCATAGTGGTTCTGGTCATTGCGCTGGTTATGATTATTCCGCGTATTATTGAGCCCACTTTACAAAATATGGTGGCGACACTGGGTGCTGCCGGTCTGGCGATAGGTTTTGCCTTAAAAGATTACGTCAGCAGCTTAATTGCTGGCGTGGTAGCCATTCACGAAATGCCCTACCGTCCGGGTGACTGGATAGAAGTTGACGGTAGTTATGGCGAAGTTACCCATATAGGCATGCGTACGGTCGAATTGGTAACCAATGATGACACCGTTATTTGGGTGCCGCACTTAAAGCTTTGGGATAACCTCATCCATAATGCCAATAACGGTGGTCCCAGCTTAATGTGCATTGCTGAGTTTTATACTCAGCCGGAAGCCGACGCCTATCAAATTCGCGACGCGCTGGAAGAAGTAGCGTTGACCAGCCCTTATCTGCAACTGGGTAAGCCAATAGCGGTTACTGCAGCAGAACAACCCTGGGGCACAAAGTATCGCTTAAAAGCCTACCCAATTGACCCCAGACAACAGTTTCAGTTTATTACCGACATGACCGCCCGGGGCAAAAAACGGTTAATGGAACTGGACGTGCGTTTCGCCAAAATAGAATCGGATGAAGCGTACCAGCTCACTCATTAAGCTTCTTCTGCTAAAAAGCCACCGGACTGGTGGCGCCACAATTTGGCGTAGAGTCCATCCTGAGCAAGCAGCTGTTCGTGGCTGCCCTGCTCAATAATTTCCCCCTGATCCATTACTACCAGCTTGTCCATAGCTGCAATAGTGGATAAGCGGTGGGCAATAGCAATAACCGTTTTACCCTGCATGAGTTTATACAGGTTTTCCTGAATGGCGTTTTCTACTTCCGAATCCAGCGCTGAGGTTGCTTCGTCCAGAATCAGAATGGGCGCGTCTTTTAGCATGACACGGGCAATAGCAATTCGCTGGCGTTGACCACCTGAGAGTTTCACGCCGCGCTCGCCGACATGGGCATCCAGACCGGTACGACCTTTGCTGTCGCTTAAGTCCGCAATAAACTCCTCGCAATGCGCCTGTTGTATTGCCTTCATTAAGTCCTCTTCACTGGCATCGGGGCGCCCGTACAAAATATTGTCGCGTACTGAGCGATGCAGTAAAGAGGTGTCCTGAGTCACCATGCCAATGTTCGCGCGCAAACTGTCCTGCTGCACTTTATGAATGGGCTTATCATCAATACGAACTTCGCCGTCCTCGACGTCGTAGAAACGTAACAACAAATTCACCAGCGTGGATTTACCTGCACCTGAGCGTCCGACAATACCGACTTTTTCACCCGATTTAATGTGCAGATTAAAGTCATCCATAACGCCATGACCTTTGCCATAATGGAAGCGAACATGGTCAAAATTAATGTCGCCGGAAGTCACATTCAAAGCGGGCGCATTGGGTTCATCGACAATGCGCTGTGGCACCGCAATAGAGCCAATACCGTCCTGAACGGTACCAATGCTTTCAAACAGGGTCGACATTTGCCACATGACCATTTGCGACATACCAAACAAGCGCAGAACCAGACCAATAACGACAGCAACAGCGCCTAAAGTCACAGCATTATCCATCCACAGCACAATGGCGGTGGCGGCAGAGCCGAACAACAGTGCGCAGTTTATAAAGTAGAGAAAGCCGTAAAGCTGGGTAACCAGGCGCATTTGCTTATGCACTGTCCCCAAAAAGGTGTCCATACCCTCGTGCGCAAACTCAGCCTCGCGCAGCGAGTGTGAAAACAACTTAACGGTTTGAATGTTGGTATAGGAGTCGACAATGCGTCCGGTCATATTAGAGCGGGCGTCGGCCTGTTCAGCTGATATTTTACCCAGTTTAGGCACAAAGAAGCGTAACAACAGGGCGTACAGAATAAGCCAGCAAGCCAGCGGCAGCATCATTCGCCAGTCGGCACTACCAATAATGACAAACATCCCCAGGAAGTAGACCGCGACGTAGTTCACAACCTCAATAAAGGTCATGATGCACTGCCGCAGCGCGAGCGAGGTTTGCATTAATTTGGTGGCAACCCGGCCGGCAAACTCATCCTGATAGTAACTCATGGACTGTTTCATCAGGTAGCGGTGCCCCAGCCAGCGAATGCGCATGGGGAAGTTACCCAACAACGTCTGGTGGGTTAGCATAGAGTGAAACCAGACCAGTAAGGGAAGACCGATTAAAACCATCGCGCTCATTCCAAGCAATGGCCAGAACTGATCGTTTAATAAGGTTTCTTTGTCCTGTGCTGACAGCCAGTCAACAATTTGTCCTAAAAAGCCAAATAACCAGACTTCGGCAATGGCAATAGCGGCCATAAGCAGCGCGGTTACCGCAATAAAAGGGGTCGCCCCTTTGGTAAAGTGCCAGCAGAATGCAAAAAATCCGGTAGGAGCCTGAGTCGGTTCCTCCGTAGGAAAAGGGTTTAATCGGCGCTCAAACCAGGAAAACATTGCTTCACTCCTTGAGATACATCAAGCTAAAGCATATCAGGTTCACCGCCGTTCATCTTGTAAAAAACGGACACATGAACAATAATGATAACTATTAACAATAAATGAGGTTTTTATGAAACTTTTGTCCATGACGGTCGCAGGCGCAGCACTGCTTTTTAACGTAGCGGCAATGGCCGACGACGATGATCAGCAATACCAACATTTTAAACCAGAGCCCGCCGAGAATCTGGAACAGGCTATTATGAACCTGAACGAGTATAACGCGAAACTGCAGGAAATCGTGAATGGCGATTTAACTGCACAGGACATGGCTAAAGTTCATGAACTGACCTACACACTGGAAGTGGCGCTGGCGCGTTTAAGCAAAGAGCTGGATATTGCAGCGAATTCGCTGGAAGAAGTTCATCTGGGTTCTGAACAAATGAATAAACAGCGCGTTAAAGGCTTTGGTAAAAGCTACTTAGACACGCTGAACCATGTGTTGGGCGAGCATCGCAAACACCACAAGGGCGACCGCAAAAAGCAGCATTAATAACTTAGAGTGTTTCCAAAAACGCCTTAAAGTGTCGTTGCCAAAAACTCTGTGGCTGCGACATGGCGTTTCTGCCAATTGAAACTTCGCAAATAGCTTCGTTGTTCATTTCAGCTCTTGGCAGTGGTAATAATACGACCCCGGTATTGCTGGCATAATCCGTTATTTTTTCACTGAGTTCATTGGCTTTTAAAGCAAAATGAAGATGAAACATGGCTACTTGCGGTGTTTCTGGATTAACTCGTACGCCATCTAGCGTGCTCAGCGCCTCTCCTAGTGCGCGGGCGTAATTTACGGCTTCCGGCATAATTTGCAGGTTTTCCTTCAGGCCGTGGCGGGCAGACAGTACTTGCGGATATTGCGTAATAATATTACCCCCGGCGCGGCGAGCCCAGATTTTCGCTTGCTCAATAAAGCCCTCTGAGCCCGCAAGTATCGCTCCTGAAATACCGCCTAAGTCTTTATAAAAACTGACATAAACCGAGTCAAATAGCTCACAAACCTCGGGTAGTGAACAGTCATAAGCGCTCGGCACCTGCCATAGGCGCGCGCCGTCCAGATGCATCGCAATATTGTGTTGTCTGGCCCACTCTGACTGCATGACTAAGTCATCCCAATTCGGCAATTGCCCGCCAATTTCGCGCATGGGCAGTTCCAGTAGTACGCTCGCTAAATCATCCGTTTGCACCGACTTAAGGTCGTTAAGTGTTATGGGGTTATCGGCAAAACCTGTGGTAGTGCCGTTGAGCTTCCATAAAGCTTCAAACCCCATGTGTTCGTGCAGCATTAAATGCGAGGTTGGGTGCAATGCCACGCCGTTGCGCTGGCGCTCATCGGCATGCACGCGCAAAGCCAAAGGCTGTGCCAGAGTACCGGTTGGCAAAAATAGCGCTGCGGGTTTGCCCAGTAATTCTGCCACTTCTTCTTCAAAATTATTAATAAGCGAGCCGCTGCCATAAACGTCTCTTTTCTCATTCGGTTGCAGTTGCTCCGCAAGCAGCCTCAGCTCGTCGGCCATTGAGTTCTGCGGTTGCCGCAAAAGTGAGACGCTGGCCTGTTCAACGGCGTGTTGGTAAGCCTGTTTGGTTTTTTCACTAATTGAGACTGACATGCTGCACCTATTTTGAATGGACTTTACCGCCAATAATTTTGTAAGCAGGGGTGCCGCGTATCATGGTTTCGCGCGCAAACTCCTGCCCACATCCCGGGCAGTGACATGGTGTGGTCGTGTGGTCTTCAACAATCCGCTCAATAAAGCATTTTACTAAAGCGCCTTTGCCACCTTTGCGATATTTAAATATGGGCGTTTTGCACTGCAGACAAGAAATCTGCACGGTGCGTACCGGCCCTTTCTTGTTCGGTTTCGCCATAAACTCTTCGGTTATAATTTAAGCATTTCCATTAGTGTAACAAGCACGCTATAGTTTTTCTTCCTGTATCAAAAGAAGAATAAAGGACACTGCTATGCGTTATTCCATTGTCGCCCTGGCTGTTTTGGGCTTATTAACGGCTTGTGGGCAACCGCAAGAGAACAATTCTGGCCAAAATTCTCAAACGGCAGCTGAGCAACCTAAACAGACTGAGCAAAGCTCGCAATCTGAAACCGAACGTCTGAATCAGTGGTTTGAGGAAAAGTACGAAGAACAACTTCAGCAAAGCCCTATTCAAATGACTTTCCTGGGTCGCAAAGATCGCTACGGCGACATTGACGATATGACCGTAGCCGCAGAGAAAAAGCAGTTAGAGTGGTTAGAAGGAACCGTTGAAGAGCTGAAAGCTAACTTTGACTACGACAAGCTAAACCTGGAAGCTCAGACTTCTTACGACGTTTGGGTTTACCAGTACGAACAAGCCAAGCGTAATGCCGAATTCCGCGGCATGGACTACGTATTTGACCAAATGCGTGGCGCGCACACCTTCCTGCCGCAGTTTTTAATCAACTTCCACCGGGTTGATACTGCCGAAGACATGGAAGCTTATATTTCCCGTCTGGAAGGCGGTGCAACCGCTATTGAACAATTATTGCAGCGCGCCGAACAGCAAGTAGAGAATGGAGTTCGCGCGCCGCGTTTTGCGTATGATCAAATTATTAAAGAAGCCAAAGGGCTAACCTCCGGTGCGCCGTTTGACGAAGAAGGCGACTCAAGCTTGCTTGAAGATGCTAAGAACAAGCTTAGCTCGCTTCAGGAAAATGATGCGATCTCCGCAGAACAGGCAGACAAATACGAGAAAGAAGTTCGCAAAGTGCTACTAGAGCGTTTCCAGCCAAGTTACGAAGCACTTATTAGCTTCCTGGAAAGCGATATTAAAAACACCGACGAAGTCGCAACCGGTGTGCATCGCTTGGAAAACGGCGAAGCTTATTACAATGCTTTGCTGAAAAACTATACGACCACTGACTTAACAGCCGATGAAATTCATCAAATAGGCCTTGATGAAGTCGAGCGTCTGACCAATGACATGATAGCCATTAAAGAGAAAGTCGACTTTGAAGGTGATTTGCAGGACTTCTTTGATTATATCCGTACTGACGAGCGCTTCTTCTATCCGAATAACGACGAAGGCGCAGATATGTATCTGGAAGATTCGCGTGAGTACCTGGCTTACATTAATGAAAAGCTGCCGGAATATTTTGGAATTTTGCCAAAAGCCGACTTAGTTGTGAAACGCGTTGAAGCCTTCCGTGAACAAGACGGTGCAGCCCAGCACTATTACCCCGGTTCGCCTGACGGTGAGCGTCCAGGTATTTACTATGCGCATTTGTCGGACATGAGCTCTATGCCAAAAAATGAGATGGAAGCCATTGCCTATCATGAAGGTAACCCGGGTCACCACATGCAAATTTCCATTGCGCAGGAACTGGAGTCCGTACCGGAATTCCGTACTCAGGCCGGCTTTACGGTTTACACCGAAGGTTGGGGCTTATATGCAGAGCAGTTAGCCAAGGAAATGGGTGCCTATGAAGACCCTTATTCTGATTTTGGTCGCTTAACCACGGAAATGTGGCGTGCGGTACGTCTGGTTGTGGATACCGGTATGCACGCCAAGGGCTGGACCGAAGAGGAAGCGGTTAAATACTTCCAGGAACATACGCCGATTGCTGAAGGTGCTGTGCGTTCAGAGGTTCGTCGCTATCTGGTTATGCCGGGTCAGGCAACTGCTTATAAAATTGGCATGATCCGCATTTTGGAACTGCGTGAAGAAGCCAGAGATGCTCTGGGTGACAAGTTCGATATTCGCGGCTTCCACGACACCGTTCTGGGTGGTGGTGCACTACCACTGCACATCCTGGAGCGCCGTGTTGAACAGTGGGTTAAAGAGCAGAAAAAAGCCTAACTAAGGAGAGTTATTGTGAAATGGCTAGTATTGATACTAACTGCTGCTTTATTTCTCCCCGGCGCTTATGCCGGGGAGTCAACTAAGCAAATCATTCAAAATCATTTGTCCGAACAGCGGCTGGATGACGCCGAAGATACCGTGGAAGACTGGGTCAAGAATGAACCGGAAAATGCTGAAGCCTGGCATATACGCGGCATTGTTATGGCCCAGCAGGCACAGGACTCTTTTTTCAGTGCGCTCAGTTATGCTGGCAAGTCTGTCGACTCTTTTGAAAAAGCCGTAGAGCTTGAACCTGGTTCGCTGGAATATCGCACTGCGTTACTGCAGTTTTATATGATGGCACCTTCAATAGCTGGTGGCGATGATGAAAAAGCACTGGCGCAAATTGAGGCCATTAAGGAAATAGATGCGGTGGAAGGAGCATTTGCCCGAGTTAAATACCTGCAACATCATGAAAAAGAAGAGCAGGCGCGGACACTAGTGAATGAAATTTTAGCTGAGCATCCGAATAATGCCGACGTTCTGGTTTATCTTGGCTTTCAGGAACAAAAAGACGGGAATTATGAAAAGGCGTTCTCGCTTTTTGAACAGGCAGCTGAGGGTGAATCGAGAAAAGGCGAAGCTCCGGTAATGGCTTTATACCAATTTGGTAAAACCTCTGTTTTGGCGGAAGAACATCTGGATAAAGGCATTGTAGCACTGCAACAGTATTTGGACGCTGAGTTACCGGACAGCGCGCCAAAAGCTCACTGGGCAAACTTTCGCTTAGCTCAATTGCTTGCCCTGAAAGGCAATGACGAGGAATCTCAGCAGCTTATCGCCAGCCTGAAAAAGGTTGACGATAAAGAGCTTCAGAAGCAACTGTCCAGCTGGAACTAAGTGTCTAAGTAAGCCCGGTTGCGACCATCAGACTTAGCGCGATACAGCGCTGAGTCTGCTTTAGATATCATGCGGGTAATTAATTTTTCTGTATCCTCGTCAGCTCTTGGGCTATGGATATAGCCCCCAATGCTTACCGTCAGGTAAGGGGCGACGTCTGAACGCTCGTGCTCAAGATCTAAGCTCCTAACTGCCTCGAGTAATTGATTCATACTTTCTTTTGTTTTTTCTTTATTGGTCGCTGAAATAACCGCAATGAATTCTTCGCCACCATAGCGCGCGATAAAATCCGTACTGCGTTGTAACTGATCAAACATAGCATCAGCAACAGATTTCAGAGCCTGATCACCCTGTAAATGTCCGTAATAGTCGTTGTAGGGTTTAAAGTGGTCGATATCGATAATAAGCAGAGCTAGCGGAGTCTTGTGCCGTGATGCTCGCTGAATCTCATTATTTATGCGCTCGTCGAAAGCGCGGCGGTTAGCTATACCGGTTAAACCGTCCTGAGCAACTTGCGCCTGCAGCATACGGTTAGCTTTTTCCAGTGCTCGCTGAGTATGGATTAGCTCAGAGTAAGTTCGTTGGCGCTCGAGGGTATTCGCAATCATATCGGCAACAAGGCGTAAACGACGAATTTCTTCCGGCGTCCATTGCCGTTCTTGCCGCACCATGTCGCAACCGACAAAGCCCAACAGGTGTTGATTTGCAACCAGAGCCACACAAATGACTGACTTGATTTGTTCCCGTGCAAATTCCGCTTTCTCGGCTGTTGCTTCCGGAGGTAAAAAATCAATATTATCCACAATACACTTATGGTGGGTCTTTATCTGCTCAAAAAACCAGGGAAAGTCTTTTGTTTCAATTGCTTGCAAATCGATTATGTGGGCTTGTTGGTCCGCACGAACCCACTCGTGAGTGTTGGTCATGTGCTCGGTACTGTCATTAAACTCAAAAACATAACAGCGGTCAGCGTCAGCATAGTCGCCGATGGCAGCAATAACCTCTTCTATGCATTCGTAAGTTTCAGCCGGCTCGCTGTTAATAAGGCGGGTTGATAGTTCAGAGATAAGCTGATCAAAAGATATTTGCTCAGTTTTTAGATCCATAGCTCACCCCTGTGCTGTTTTAACCTTTAGGTAACCATTAACGAGTTTAGTCTAGGTTGTTATTTTTATGTTAACTCAATAAAGGTTTAAGCAAAATAAAATTGTAATATATCCTCTACGACAGGAAGCACAGAAAAGACCAGTAGTAAGGCCATGGAAATATTAAAAATTCTTTGCGCGGTGTGGTTAGTTAGCAATTGACGCAGTCCGGCGCCTGCAATGAGCCAAATTCCCACACAAGGGAAAGCTACAGCCAAAAAGGCGGCTGTTATCTCTATTACCTCGGACCAAAGTGTGCCAGCTACGGTGGTAAATGCTGCAACCGCGCCGGTCGCCATAACCCAGGCTTTACCGTTAACCCATTGAAACAGCACCGCCTGCCAGAAAGTCAGGGGATTGCGGTCGCCTTTTTCAATGGTTTTCGGTGTTTGTGAGCCAATAACCCAGGCCAGCCAGAGCAAATAAAGCGTGCCGGCAATCTTTATCAGTTGGTGCAGCAGTGGAAACTGTTCCAATATGGAACCGAAACCCATACCAACCACCAGTACCATAGCCGGAAAGCCAAAGCAGATGCCCAGGAAGTGCGGCAGGCTGGCTTTAACTCCGTAGTTTACCCCAGACGACATGATCATAATGTTATTAGGACCCGGTGTTATGGTGGTTGAAAAGGCAAAGAAAAATACGGCGATAAAGATTTCCATAAGCAGGCCCTGTTGACTTCTTAGCGGATATGAAGCGACGTTAAGGTTAACTAACGGTAATAAATAGTTAACAATTCAAAGCTACATTAATAATATCAAGGTTACAAAGTGAACTAATGTTCTGTAACCTGTGTCGAAAATATCACATTCTTTTTAAAAAACGAAAACGGGGCAATAACTTAATGGCGACACAGCATTGGCTACAGCAGAGTAAAGAATTCGTTTTACGATTTGCAGTTTCCAGCCCTTTTCCTGCCAGTTGGTTTTACGATGTCCCCCAGTCTACAGAAATTGATGATATAACCAGTCCCCCAGAGCATATCGAAATAGTCAGTCATTGCTGGAACTACTCGCATTTATTCGTGTACCAGTTGAAGTCGTTGGTTGACCACGCACCCAAAGACTTTAAAGTGACCCTAACCGGCTTCTACTGCCCTGAAGACAAAGAGACAGTTGCTTTAATTGAAGAATATGCCAGTAAGAAAATTGATAATATTGAGTGGAATTTCGTAGCGCTTGAAAAGAACGATTTAATGCGGCGCGCTATTGGTCGCAATAAGGCCGCGAAAGAGACCAAAGCCGACTGGATATGGTTTACCGACTGCGACTTAATGTTTGGGGAAAATACCTTTCCCAGCTTGAAAGAGGCACTCAGTAATGAGTCCTGTATTCTGGTGTTCCCTGAAAAAGTTGCTCGCACGGCTTTGTTGAGCAAAGAGCACGACGTTCTGTGTAACGGGAGTGAAATTTCGGCTGATGAATGCCTGAAAAAAGCCGGTTATAACTACCATACCTTCAGCAAAGCAACGGGTCCCGTACAAATTACTCACGGTGATACCGCCCGCCGTTATGGTTATTGTGAACAGACAAGTTGCTACCAGGAACCGAAAGACCATTGGGCTAAAGCCTATGAAGACCGCGCGTTTCGCTGGTTACTGGGCACGCACGGAAAGCCGCTGGATATTGAAGATGTATCCATTATCCGCCATGTAGAAAAAGGCCGTTATAGAAAGGACTCGGCCTTTTCCGAAATGCGCAAGGCCAACCGGCAGGCCAAGGACAAGTTACTGACCAAATAAGCGCGTCGATAAGTTGCTCTATAACTAGTAAGATAATTCGCTATTGATTAGGATGGATGTCTTACAGTAACCCTACACGGAGAGCAGCGAGTGAGTGAATTGACCCCCGGCTTTATTGTCGCGCATGGACATCGGCTGGAAGACCTAACCGATGTGGCGGTTACATTCACCCAAAACTACCCGCTGGCGCCGCTGGAGCAGGAAACCGTACTGGTGCAAAGTAACGGCATTGCTCAGTGGCTGAAAATTAATTTAGCCCAGGCCAGTGGCATTGCCGCCATGATAGATGTCACCCTGCCGGCACGGTTTCAGTGGAAAGCATACAGAGCCGTGCTCGGTGACGACATTCCCAAAACCTCTCCCTTTGATAAAGACCGCTTAACCTGGCGGTTAATGCGCTTATTACCCGAGCTTATTGAGCACAACCCGCACTTTGCACCGCTTAAGCACTATACCTCCGACGATAACGACGGCCGCAAGCTGTATCAGCTAAGCGGGCGATTGGCCGATTTGTTTGATCAGTACGCGGTGTATCGTGCCGACTGGCTGGACAACTGGGTGCGTGGTCAGGATGTACTGGAGCAGGAGCTGCCCGTTGAAGCCGAACAGTTGTGGCAGCCGGAATTGTGGCGCTCGGTCAGTAATGACATTGGCATAGATGACTACTGGAACAACCGGGCGGAGCTGCATCAGCGTTTTATTGATACCGCGCAGGCGCTGACCGAGCGTCCGGCAGGCCTGCCGCCACGGGTGGTGGTGTTTGGCATTTCCTCGCTGCCGCAGCAAATGCTGCAGGTGCTGGATGCCATTAAAGGCTATACCCAAATTCTGCTGTGTGTACATAACCCATCGCAGTACCACTGGGCCGATATTGTTGATGGTAAAGAAGCCTTGCGGCAGGCGGTTAAAGCCTCTTCGCGCTTAAAGCATAAACCGGAACTGCCCGACGACCCCAATGACGACGAACTGCATCAGCTGGCGCATCCCTTGTTGGCGTCTTGGGGTAAGCAGGGCCGTGACTACATTCGCCTGCTGGATTTATACGACGAAACCCTGGCCAAACAGGAAGCCTTTAATACCATTAAGCTGGAGTTGTTTGAGCCACATAATACGGACCATTTATTAGCTCAGCTGCAGGATGATATTTTAAACCTACGTCCGGTACAGGAAACCCGCGAGCTTTGGCCTGCGCCGAATACCGCCGATAAGTCACTGCAATTTCATGTTTGCCACAGCCCGCAGCGGGAACTGGAAGTGCTGCATGATCAGTTACTGGACGCTTTCGCCAAAGACCCGGAACTCAAACCGCGTGATGTTATGGTGATGCTGCCCGATGTGAATATCTACGCGCCATACATTGATGCGGTATTTGGCCGGTATCACAACCGCTTTGGTGAGCGCGACCCACGTGCCATTCCTTATACCATTGCCGACCAGGGTGAGCGACATCAACGGCCGTTAATGATAGCGCTGGAACTATTGCTGCAAGTTGACCAACTGCGTTTTACTCAGACCGATTTATTCAATTTATTGTCGGTACCGGCGGTGCAGCAACGTTTTGACATAAGTGACGATGACCTGCCGCAGTTAAAGCGCTGGGTAAAAGAAGCCGGCGCACGGTGGGGACTTAATGCCGAGCAGCGCGGGCAGTTTTATATGCCGGCAGCAGAAGAAACCAACAGCTGGTGGTTTGGCTTAAAACGCATGATAGCCGGCTACGCCATGGGTGATTTGGCAGACGTTAATTTAGAAAACGATTCGCCCTGGGCTAATGTAGAACCTTATACCGAAGTGGCCGGGCTAAGTGCTGCGCTGGTGGGGTGCCTGGCGGATGTGGTGCGCACGCTGGAACAATGGTGGCAGCACGCGCAGGGTGAACACAGCTTACCGGAGTGGGTCACTCAGGGCGAGTGGCTGCTGGAACAGTTTTTTGAGGCTGAAGAAGACAGTGACCGCTTACTTTTAGCTAAACTGAGTGACGAGTTGTATCAGCTGCGGGATATTTGCGTAGAAGCGGATAACGAATCACAGCTGCGCCTGCCCATATTTAAAGACGCCTGGCTGGAGCGCGTGGACCAGCAGAACCTGAACCAGCGCTTTTTAGCGGGGGCGGTAAACTTTGCCACCTTAATGCCCATGAGGGCCATTCCGTTTAAATACGTGTGTGTGCTGGGCATGAACGAAAGTGATTACCCACGTTCAACACCGCGTGTGGACTTTGATTTAATGACCGACCGCTACCGTCCGGGTGACCGCTCGCGGCGTGACGATGACCGCTATTTGTTCCTGGAAGCCATGCTCTCAGCCCGCGACTGTTTTTACTTAAGCTGGGTAGGCTACAGCGCCAAAGATAACAGCGAGCGCACGCCATCGGTACTGGTAGCGCAACTGCGTGACCACCTGCAGCAAGGCTGGGAAGTGGACATTGAAGCCCTGACCGTTGAGCACAAATTACAGCCGTTTAACCCGTATTACTTTAGCCCGGAAGATCCGAAATACTTCACCTATGCCAGTGAATGGGCGCAGGCGCATCAGGGCACGGTGGTTTCTAAGAGTCGCATGGCTTCGGAAACGGTCACCGACGACGAGCTGCAACGCACCCTGAGCATTAACGACATTAAGCGCTTTATTGAAGAGCCCGCACGGCTTTACTTTAACTGGCGACTGGACACTTACTTCAGCCGCAACAGTGAAGACATGGACGACAGCGAAGCCTTTGTGATGGATAACCTGCAAAGCTGGTCGTTAACCACGCGTCTGGTGGATGCGGGCAAGCGAGCGCTGCTGGCAGGGGCTGGTATTGAAGCCTCGCTCCTAAAAGAGCTGAACCGCATAAAACGTGAAGGAGCCCTGGGCATTGGTGCAATAGCGGAGCAAAATGGAGTTCAGTTGCTGGAGCAGTCGCAGGAGATACTGGAAACCTATCAGCAGAGCATTGCCGGTTACTCGGGTGTGAATGAGTTTCCGGAAGCGGTGTTTTTTGAGCACAGTGGGCTGACTATTGATGACACAGTAACCGGGCTGCACAGTAATGAGAAAGGCGAGCGTTTGTGGGTGGTTACCTCGGCCAGCAACATTGCCGCTAAAAACGGTAAAGGCATAAATAGCGGCGGCTGGAAGCATGCCGGCGCGTATTACCTTGGTCTGTTGTTGTTAAATTTACAAAAGCCCACCCGGCTTTTAATTGTGTCCAAAGGTGGCTGTCAGTTGCAGGTGGCGCCGGTGCCGGCTGAGCTTGCGGTACAACAACTGGAACAAATACTGGAGCTAGTGGCCCTGTCAGCGCAGCAACCGCAGCCCATGCATCTGGACGTAGCCATGACCTGGCTGAGCGCAATGGACAAGAACGAGCATGATGAAACGCTGGTGCACGAAGCCGCCCGACAAAAATACGAAGAAGAAGGCTTTCAAGACCCGGCGCTGGTCACCAAAAGCGATTATTGCGGGCGCGTTGCCGAAAGCTACCAGGCCATTCAGGCATCACCGCATTTCCGCCGCTTTATGGACGAACTTTATGACCCCATGCGCTTAACCCTGGTGCCGGAGGATAAATCATGAGCCAACTGCCGTCACATAACTCAGGGCATACGCTAGAGAACCCGCTCGATTTTCCACTGAACAGCAGCCGCTTAATAGAGGCCAGCGCCGGTACCGGTAAAACCTACACCATTGCTGCGCTTTATGTGCGTTTGGTTATTGGACATGGCTCGCATAACGGTACGGAAGAAACTGCGTTTGAACGCGAACTGGTGCCGAAAAACATTCTGGTCATGACTTTTACCAAAGCTGCCACCGAAGAGCTGAGTGATCGTATTCGCGCACGCTTAGCCGAAGCCGCAGCTTACTTCCGTGATCCGGAAGCCGTAGAAGGTGACCCTTTCTTAGCCAGCCTGCGCGACGACTGTGCAGCGCAGGGGCAAAACCTGATGCACTTGGCGCGGCTGTTGGACTTAGCCTCGCAGTCCATGGACGAAGCCGCGGTGAAAACCATCCACGGCTGGTGTCAGTCAATGCTGAAAGAGCACGCTTTTGCCAGCGGCAGCTTGTTCAGTCAGGACGTTGAAACCGACAACGAAGAGCTGCGCCTGCAGGCCGCCGAAGACTACTTTCGCCGCTTTATTTACCCCGCGGATGCTGAACTCAGCGCCCGGTTGCTGGAGGACTTTAAGTCACCGGAAACCTTGTTGGGGCTCACTTACAGCTTAAGCAAAAGCGGGCAGGCACCGGTCAATGGTGACTTGCACAGCCTGCTGAAGGAAGCTGAAAGCGCCCATCAGCAACGAATGGCTGATATAAAGCAGGAAGTTGCGCCTATTGTGCAGGAATTGGTTGATAAAACCTCACAAGCCAAAGGCGCAGCAACCAAACTTAAGCAATTTCAGAAATTTGCGGACTGGTGCGGAGATCCTGACTTAGTTGAGCCGGAGGCTACGGCAGCTAACTGGAAAAACATAAGCACCGACGAGTTACAGAAGTTTGCCGAGGCCAAACTCGGTGGCATGCCTGATAGCTGGGCGGTGTTAGGTGATCTGCAGGAGCGCATCAAGTGCAGCAAAGTGCAGCAGCAGGAAGAGCTGGCCAAAGTAAAACAACACGCGGCCTTCTGGGTCAGCAGTCGCTTTGCCGAACTGCAAAACCAGCGTGCCGAAATGGGTCACGACGACATGCTGACGCGTTTACGGGACGCACTGAAAGGCCCCAGTGGTGAAGCCTTAGCGGCCGCTATTCGTAAGCAGTATCCGGTGGCTATGGTGGACGAGTTTCAGGACACCGACCCGGTGCAGTACGAGATTTTTAACCGTATTTATAATTTGGCGGAGCCGCACCCGGGCACGGGTATTTTCCTTATTGGCGACCCGAAACAGGCCATTTACAGCTTCCGTAACGCCGATATTTATACCTATTTAAAAGCCCGGCGCGATACCGAAGGCCGGCATTATAATCTGGCCCGAAACTTCCGCTCGTCGCAGGCCATGGTGGACGGCGTTAATGCGCTGTTTGAGCGTGCTGAAGAGCTGCCGCGCGGCGCGTTCCTGTTTAAAACCGAAGCAGAAAACCAGCTGCCCTTTAACCCGGTGGGTGCGAATGGGTTGAAGCGCACTTTCAAACATTGCCTGTTATCCAGCAACTTAAAAACCGCACCGGCGCTTCTGTGGTCGGTGTCCGGAGAGGAAAAACGCAATAAAGACACCTTCTTCCGCGCAGCGGCGAACCATCACGCTAACCTGATTGCCTCGCTGCTTAATGACCCGCAGGCGGGCTATTACAACGGCGACGATAAACTCGAGCAGCGCGTCAAAACCAGTGACATTGCGGTGCTGGTAAACAACTTTAACGAAGCGAATGCCATTAAAAAGGCGTTGAGTGATCGCGGGCTGAAAAGCGTTTATTTGTCGGACCGGGAATCGGTATTTGCCCAGCGTGTTGCCAAAGACTTACTGGCGCTGGTGAGTGCCTGCGCCGAGCCGCGCGACCCGTCGTTGATACGCAGCGCCCTGGCTACACAGTTGCTTGGCCTGCCGCTGAGTGAGCTGGAACATATTCACAGCCACGAGCGCGAGTGGGAACAGCGGGTAGAACAGTTTTTAAGTTATCACGACCAGTGGCAGCGACAGGGTGTGCTGGCCATGTTGCACAGCCTGCTGCACGACCATCAGGTGCCGGCCAAGCTGCTGGAAGACCGTATTCACGGCGAACGCCAGCTGTCCGACGTGCTGCACATTGCCGAACTGCTGCAACAGCAAAGCCTGGTACTGGACGGCATTCCGGCCCTGGTGAATCATTTTGCCGAGCAGGTGAACGAACGCCACGGTTTCGGTAGCAACAGCCGTACTCAGAGTGACGAGCAGCAGCTGCGCTTAGAAAGCGACGACGAACTGATAAAAATCATCACCATTCACAAGTCGAAAGGCCTGCAGTACCCGTTGGTGTTCATGCCTTTTGTAGCCTACACCCAGGCGGAAGCCTACCGGATAAAACCGCCGGCGGTTTACCACGATGAAAACGGTGAGCTACAGGTATTGTGGTCAAAAGACGACGACAATAAACAGCGGTTAAGTAATGAAATCCTCGCCGAAGACTTACGCAAAATGTACGTAGCCGTTACCCGCGCGCAATACGCGACTTTTATTGCGCTGGAAGCGGTGAAAGAGCATCGCAACAATCCGTTGTTTTACTTGCTGAACGGTGGTGAGTCGTTAACCGATGAGCTGTACAACGAAGTCAGCGAACGTTGGCAACAGGCGCCGCATACGCAGTTAACGCGACTGGAAGACGATGAGCCTTTAGTCCGTGCGCTGGAGCAGGAACAAACAACGCCGAAGCTGACACCGCGCAGCATGCCCGCAGACCGTAAGCTGGAGCGCTGGTGGGTAGCCAGTTACAGTGCGCTGAAGTACGAAGGTGCCGTGACAAAAAGTGTGCAGGCACCGCAGTCGCCCGATGAAATGAACCTGTTAGATGAGCGCGATGATGACGAAGCGGAAGTCGCCAGTGCCGCCGAGCCAAGCCCGGACAGCATCCATCATTTACCCAAAGGCGCGGGGCCGGGCACGTTCTTACATAACTTGCTGGAAGAGTCGGCCAATATCGGCTTTGCGAAAATCGCGGGTGACGCTGCCGAGCGTACCGGGCTGGTAGAGGGCTTTTGTGTCAGTCCTTATTGGCAGGAACACCAAAACAGCCTGGAGCATTGGCTGGACGCCTATTTGCACAACGAATTCTCAATTAATGGCAGCGGTGACCGCGTTAGCTTAAGCGCACTGGAGCAATACAAAGCCGAGCCGGAATTCTGGTTCGGTGCCAGCGAAGTTAACGCACAAAGGCTGGACGCCCTGGTTTGTGAACACATTCTGCCGGGGCACGAACGCCCGGCACTGGAACCTAATGTGCTGAACGGCATGCTGAAAGGCTTTATCGATTTGGTGTTTGAGCATAACGGTAAATACTACGTGGCAGATTATAAATCCAACTGGCTGGGCGAAGACGACCACGCCTACACCGAACAAGCTATGCGCGAGAAAATTCTGCACAGTCGTTACGACCTGCAATACGTCATTTATACCCTGGCACTGCATCGCCTGTTAAAGGCGCGGCTAGGTGGCGACTACGACTATGACACTCACGTAGGTGGTGCCGTGTATCTGTTCTTGCGCGGGCACCGAGCGGAAACCGGCGGGGCATTTTGTGACAGGCCGCCACGGAAGTTAATAGAGCAGCTGGACGCACTATTTGCGGGTAATAACCTTTCAGATAAGGAGCCGGTATGACAGAAGTAACCTCAAACACCTTATTTGATGCCCTGCGTGAGTGGCGCGATGCCGGCTGGATACGCTCAATAGACCTGGCCTTTGTGGAGTTTTTGCAGCAAGCCGGAGAAACGCGCAGTGAGGTTTTACTGGTAGCTCTGTGTGCCTCGCATGAAGCCGGGCGTGGGCATACCTGTATTGACATAAAAGCGCTGCAGAATGAGCCCGAAACCGTACTGAATTTACCACCCGAAAACCGCTATTCACCAAATTGCGATACTCCCAGCGAGTTGTTCCGTCAGTTTGGTACCGATGTTGAAGCGGCATTAACCCAAAGCCATTGCGTAGATTCCGACGGCAAAGGCAATCAACCATTGGTGTTAAGTGGCGGCAAACTGTATTTGCGCCGCTACTGGCAATACGAAGCCTTTATCGAGAGCGACCTGCAGGCGCGCATGAGCGACCGTCCGGTAACTAATGACGACTTACTGAAAAGCACGCTGGCTAAGTTGTTTGCTCAAGCCGGTGGTGAAAAGACGAATGACATTAACTGGCAACGCGTGGCCTGCGCTAACACCGTGCGCAATCGTTTTAGCGTAATAACCGGCGGGCCCGGCACCGGTAAAACCTACACCGTGGTGCGTTTGTTAACGGCTTTGCAGCATCAAACCTTATTCCTTGGCCTACCGCCATTGCGCGTATCGCTGGCTGCACCTACCGGTAAGGCCGCCGCGCGACTCACCGAGTCCATTGAAAGCGAGCTGAATACACTGCGGGGTGATGCAAAGCTCGCCAGCCTGAAAGACGCCTTAGACTCCATACAGCCCGAAGGTAAAACCCTGCACCGCTTACTGGGTGTAAAACCGAATTCGCGCGCCTTTAAGCACCACGCCGATAACCCACTGCGCACCGACGTTGTGATAGTCGACGAAGCCTCAATGATAGACATTGAAATGATGACCGCGCTGCTAAAAGCCACACCCAAAAATGCGCGCTTGGTGCTCATTGGTGACAAAGACCAGCTAGCCTCCGTAGAAGCCGGCGCCGTGCTGGGCAACCTGTGTGAAGGCGCCGACCAAGGCCATTACCACACAGAAACCGCCCAGTGGTTGCAACAAGTCGCCGATACATCCGCCTTCCCAAGCGACTTAATTGACGAAAGTGGTGAGCAACGCCTGCAACACGTCGTGAAATTCCGCAAAAGCTACCGCTTCACAGGCCCTATTGCCGACCTGGCCAACGCCATTAACCGGCAAGACAACGCCGCAACAAAACAGGAGCTCGAAAAAGCCAAAAACGCCGATGAAGACTACCCCGTTAGCCTGTACGAAATCAGCAGTTTAAACGACCCAGCCTTCGAAGCTTTGGTTAAACGTAACCTGACGACTTCGGGTAGCCTGACGTTCCACGTCAGGACCAATACCGAAACCACCACCGATGCCAACAACATCAACGATATCGCCGTGGAAGCTCTACAAAACCTAAGCAACTTCCAAATCCTGACCGCCCTGCGCGAAGGCCCATGGGGCGTAAAAGCCGTTAATCAAAAAGTCGGCGACATACTCGGCGTAAACGCCAACACTTGGTACGAAGGCCGCCCCGTTATGGTCACCAAAAACGACTACGGACTGAAGCTGAACAACGGCGACATTGGCCTAACCTTCAAAGACCCTGAGCACGGACACCTGCGCGTCGCCTTTCCCGACCAGACCAATCCGTCTGAAAATAACGGCGTGCGATGGGTACTGCCCAGCCGCCTCACCCACATAGAAACCGTGTACGCCATGACCGTGCATAAATCTCAGGGCTCCGAGTTCAAACACACCATCATGGTTCTACCTGACCACGACAGCCCAGTGCTAAGTAAAGAGCTGTTGTATACCGGGATTACGCGGGCTAAGGAGCGGTTGAGTTTGGTGGGTAAACTAAATACTGAGTACCTATAGCACCTTTTAAAAAGCGGCTTGATAATCTTCGGACTATTTAATCTCAACCCATGAACTAGAGTAACCTATTTCTTCCACCACTTTCTGGACGTCTAGTGGTTGCGGTTTTTTCAGGGAAAAGCGAATTGCATCCTCTGGAATCGGATAGATTATTGTGAACTGGCTACCATTTGGTTGCCAAGTATAAATATGCTCACCATCTGGAGTGTAGCCTTCTAAGTTATTATTGGTATTCTTTTTCCAAAATATAGACTCACTTTGAATTGGCTTAGCTTCATATTCGAAGTATGTGAACTGCGTTAGATCGCTCGAGCGTACTAAAACTGAATGGACCAAGTCTTTATAAACACTTTTCGCAGTTTCAATTCGAGTATTGAATATTTCTAATACAGCTTTACCGGAAAGCTCTATATTATCTAGCGGGTTATGAATATCGTAAGAATACGACACATTATTTCTTCCTGATATAATTCGAACTGATTTAGCAGTGTGGGGAGAATTGCTTTTAACCGTTTTTACTGAATAAGAATAATCTTTTATTATAACATCAGCGAGCCCGAGGGGTTTACTCAAACTTTCCCCTCCCGTGGCTTTTGCAAAAATTGACTCCCAGTCATTACCAGATAGGTCCGTTTTCCCGACCGCTTGTTCATACGCGATATATTTACATGCTTCAATAATTGCTTCTTTAGGCAACTTCCCAATTGGGTGAGGGAGTTGATTCTTTTTCGAATCCCTGAGTTTTGGTTTTCCAAGCATTAATTATTTCTCTTATTACTGATTCTACCATTGGAATAGGGACAGAATTCCCAGCTTGTTTTCTTGTTTGAGTATCTGAGCAAACAAGCTTAAAGGTATCAGGAAAGCCTTGAAGCCTCAACATTTCTCGTGAAGTTAATCGGCGTTCACCATTGACTAACAAGTAATTATACGAAGCTCCTGCGCGTAGAGCACATGAATAGGGGTAACTACTTATATTCCCAGATTTATTTTCGTGCCAAATACTAGGATAAAACTTACTTGTGTGCTTTTGCTTTCTACGCTTTTGGATTTCTTCACTTGCAAAGTGCTTTTTGTCAGGAAATTCTTCTAGTATCTCATTTAGAGTGACTTTTTGATTTAACTGAGCAGGGAATTCAAATAAAGTAGGTTCTCTAAAGCCTACTATTAAAACTCGCTCTCTTTTCTGTGGCAATCCGAAATCGAGTGCATTTAAAACTTTGAAATGTACGTAATATCCAAGCTCATCCAAAGTATCTAATATAACCTTGAATGTTTTTCCGTTGTCATGGTTTACGAGCCGTTTAACATTTTCTAAAATAAATGCTTTAGGAGTTTTTTCTTTTAAAATACGAGCGATATCGAAAAATAGTGTTCCCCTAGTATCTTCAAATCCTTGGCTTTTTCCTATAATGCTAAATGTTTGGCATGGAAAACCCGCACAAAGCAAATCATGGTCTGGAATATTTTTTGCGTCAACTTTGGTTATATCACCACTTACTTTAAAATTAAAATTCTCCTCATATGAAGCTTTAGCATGGGGATCTATCTCGCTAGCGAAAACACAGTCTCCGCCATTCCTGGTGGCTGCAATATGAAATCCGCCGATACCTGCGAATAGATCTATAAAAGTAAAGTCTTTATTTTTCATTGTATTGACTCTCTAAAAAGCTTACGTAGCGGCATAAAACACTGCTATAGCAACGTGAATTTCGAGGGTAAGAACTAGCAATTAGTTGCTTAAGATCCTCTCTATTTATTTCCCTTAGTGCTTCGTCTGTCATTTGAATTAATTCAAGCGCGTTTCTTAATCGACTCATATGGTCCATTAGGACCTTACGCTTTGGTTTTTGTTTAGAGCTCGGGTTCACATATGACGTAAATAGGTAGCACTGGAAATCATCGATTTTTTGATTGGGAAATTTTCTATAAATCATTACTAAACCATAGTTTCCTCTTTGAGATTAATTGTAGCGCTTTGTAGCGCTTTTTCAATGATTTAGTATAGCTATTTTAGTTTTTTTTAGACGGTAAAACGATGCGATTAAATCGTAATAGAGTGTGCGATAACATTGTATAGATAGAAAGCAGCTTGATTTAGTTTCTTTGGAAGTTCGCTTATCAGCTCTATTATTGCCCCCACCCCAAAATAGCTCTAATATACCCCCACGACCCAGTAACCTACTGATCTCATGCCTTTTTCCTTTAAAAGCCTAACCCGTTCATTTGCTTGTCTGCTCGTTCTATTCACCACTGCCAGCGTGCACGCGTCCGAAATCTTCACTATGGAATCTAAGCTCCTTGATGAAGGAGTCACGGCGCGGGTTGCGTTGCCGGAAAGCTATGAGCATTCAGACAGTTTTCAGTATCCGGTGCTGCTGGTTATGGACGGTTCAACGCAGTTTGAGCACATAGCGGGCAACGTTAATTTTTTAAGTACGTTTTCTATTGTGCCGGAAATGATTGTTGTCGGGGTCAGTGCGAGGAACCGCTTAAAGCGTTTTACTCACACAAAAATGGAAGCCTACGCTGACCGCTCTGGCGGTGCCGAGCAGTACACCCAGTTTTTGCAAGATGAGCTGATGCCAGCGTTGCAGAAAAAGTACAGAGTGTCGCCTTACACGGTGGCTACCGGGCACTCGCTGTCGGGGCTCTACACCAGTTATCTGGCGACTCATCATTCGGATTTTATCAATGCTGCAATATCGGTCAGCCCAAGCCTTTGGTGGGATGACTTTGCGCTTATCAACGACATAAAAGTGGCAGAGCAAGAGGCAGAAAAGCCGTCGGTACGTTGGTTTGTCAGTATGGCGAATGAGCCTAATGAAATGGCAGAGGGCTATGAACGTTTATTGAACGTGCTGGAAGCGAAGCCGGAATCGGCTTTTAACTGGGAGTCAAAGCAGTTCCCCAACGAAACTCATGACAGCACGCCACTAATTGGCAATTTCGAGGGGCTTAAATCCGTTTTTCGTGGGTTTAACGCGGTGCCAAACATCGAAATTAAGTCGCTGGAGCAGTTGCAGGCGTTCTATGCTGATTACGAAAAGACGGTAGGTTACGACTTTCCTATGTCGGTTCAGCAATACAACGTGTATGGCTTAAAGGCCGCTTATGAAAGCCAAGTTGACTGGGGACAGGCTATTCTGGAGAAAGGTGTTGAGGTATTCGACCAGTCCGAAGTTTTATGGGACAGCCTGGCAACGGTTTATTCAATGAATGACAACAACACGAGTGCGTTAAAGGCTTCGAATAAAGCTGTGCAGTTCGCACGCGAGCATCAGTCAAAGTACATCAGTGAAATTGAAGCGCAGAATAGTGATTTGAAGTCACTCAATAATTGATGAAGCCTGCGGCAGGCAACATTCAGACTTGCCGCAAAACGTCCAATACACCCTGGGCTAATGCCTTTTCCTGTGGTGACGCGTCGAAGTGTTCGTTGGCTTTGACGCGATCCTGCCAATGCTTCACAAAGTCCATGGGCTCATCCGGGTCAATTTGTTCAGGTTCTGACATTAAGGTGTTTTGCTGGTCGGTTTTAGCCATATGAAAATCCATGCGGTTACGCTGCTGCGCGCTAATTGCACCGGCCTCAAACAACTGATTTGCCAGCTTACTCATATCGTTAGGTGATATTTCCCGTGGGTTAAAGTCCTCGGTTATAATTTTTTGAATATCGCCGGGGCTAACGGGTTGTTTACCGTCATTGCCGCCTTCAGCCTGGCGGCGCATAGCGTCTTCAAAGAGCTGGTCGCGCGCGGACATCAGGCTTTCCAGTTTCTCTTTGTCATCTTTGCTCAGGTCGTCTTGACTCTCTAGCTCTTCAATTTTCTTTTCAATTTCTTCGAGCCTTTCGGTATCAACACCCATGCGGTTCAGCAGCATGCTGCGATAAGCTTTGTCTATTAATGTTTCTTTCTCTTCTTGCGATTTTTGCTGGTCAGCCTTGTTATCAAGCGGCTCTTGATTCGCTTCATTTTTAGCCATTGCAGGTGTTGAATGGCTTACGCTGTTGATTAGTGAGTTAATGTTCATGACTCCTCCTTACCAAAAGTTGCCTGCTGGGTGGCAAAAGCTTGCCTGTTTAACGCTCTATTTGTGCGTTAACGGTGCTTTTGGGTAAGAAACAGCAAAGGGTGTGCCATTTATGCTGGGCAAACCCTCTAAAATTTGTTTTGCTGTAAGTAACGAGAAAAACAAACGAAGACATTTTGCTATGCACCAACGCCGCTCAGGAAAAACCACGACCTTTAATGCCGCTACGCCGGACAGCGATGCTCAGCGTGACAGGGCGCGTATTATTCACTCGTCGGCGTTTCGCCGCTTGCAGGCAAAAACTCAGGTGTTGGGTGTGGGCGAGAGTGACTTTTATCGCACGCGCTTAACCCACTCTATGGAAGTGGCACAGATTGGTTCGGGCATTTGTGAGAAGTTAAAGCAAAAGTATGGAGAGAACGATGCTATTTCGACGCACATTCCGTCTTATTTCCAAATTGAAGCTATTTGTCTGGCGCATGATATTGGTCACCCGCCGTTCGGGCACGGCGGCGAAGTGGCGCTGAACTACCACATGCACAGCAGCGGTGGTTTTGAGGGTAACGGGCAGACCCTACGTATTATTTCAAAGCTGGGTGAGTATTCTGACCACGACGGTTTGGATTTAACTCGTCGCACTTTACTCGGTGTGCTTAAGTATCCGGTTTTGCATAGCGAAGTTAGTACTCGCTCACTGTCTGACGAAGATCACTTAAGTGCTTTTAAACCGCCCAAATCTATTCATGACGACGAACAGGATGTGCTGGACTGGATACTGGAACCGCTGACTCCCAACGACAAAGCGACTTTTCGCTCCACTAAAACGAAAGGTGGCAAAACCAAAGCGCAGTATAAAGCTTTTGATACCTCCATTATGGAACTGGCAGATGATATATCGTACGGCGTGCACGATTTAGAAGACTCACTGGCGCTGAATTTGGTTACAGAAAAGCAGTGGCGCGAAGACGTACTGGCTGTGCTGGACGACAACAGCGTCATTATGCAGGAAGAACGGTTTTACACCGAGGCGCTTTTTTCAGGCCAAAGCCGGGCGCGTAAGCACGCAATTAGTAAGCTTGTCGGTCATTTTGTGGAGGCGATTGAAGTCACAGAACAGAACCTGTTTGAATCGCCCTGGTTAGATCTTCAGGCCCAGTTGCCTGAGCACATTGAACATACCCTGCAAGTACTGAAAGACTTTGTGTTTAAGCATGTTATTCGCAGCTCTTCGGTGCAGGTTCTGGAGTACAAAGGCCAGATGATGATAATGAAGCTTTTTCAGGTACTGAGCGAAAACCCAGAGCAACTACTGCCGGGCTCTACTCTGCAAAAGTATAAAAACGCAGAGAACCCAAAGCGTGTTATTTGTGATTATATTTCGGGTATGACCGATAATTACGCGACCAAGCTTTACAGTAAATTATTCAGCCCGGACACCGGGTCGGTGTTCGACAAGATATAAGTTTTATCGATATAACACTAGCCCTAAATCAACGATAGGCCGGAGTTGGTTCATTGACAGAAGACTGCGGTGGTTGCCGCAACCAGTTTTCAGTAATAAGTCCCGGAACCCGTTCAAATTCGCTGACGTTATTGGTAACAACGGTAAGTCCCTGGCATCGGGCATGGCCTGCTATCATCTGATCGTACGGGCCAATGGGCGTGCCTTGCTGTTTGAGTTTATGACGGATAAGTGCTGTATGGTAAGCAGCATCAGAGCCGTAATTTAATATCGCCAAACGAGCCAGAAAGCTGTCGAGCTTGTCTGCATTCGTGGTTCGTTGTTGCGAATTTTCCACGCCGTACTGAAGCTCCATAACGGTCACTGAACTAACACAGAGCTCACGCGAGTGCTCATCAAAAATAGGCGCCAAATATGGGGGGTTATTTCTCATAATATAAATGCAAATATTCGTATCGAGCATATAGCGCAGGTTCATAGTGGGTCGCGCTCCTGTTCTTCAGGCTGTTCGCGTTCAACCATAAAGTCGCTACTCGCAGGCTCGCCACTAAACCAGGATGCCCAGCTTGTCTTAGCTGGAGTAATAATTCGGCTTTCACCAACCACTAAAACTTCTACCTCTCTAACATCTTCCGAAAAGGCAACATCTTTTGGCAACCTTACTGCCTGTGTTTGGTTACTTTTGAAAACGGTTGTTTTAGCCATAAGTCTCCTTGTATATCCAAAAGGGATATACTTATTTTAGTCTAAATTTTAACCTTGTCAAAACCGTGATCACTACGGACAGTTTGCGTTATAATTCGCTCAAATAAAAAAGGGCGCCGTATTGGCGCCCTTCTAGTTTAACGAGTAGTTTTAATTAGAGAATAAACTTATTCCCATTCAACTAACAGGTCGACACCTGAGTAGCTGGTATAGCCTTTCATGCTAATGTACCAACGGTCTTCAGCCGGGCTGTCAATTTCACAAGTTTCGTTATTACCTGAACGGTATGGACGACACTCGTAGTTTGACTCGGTTGGCTGAGTACCCTGGCGAACATAAAGGTCAGCGTCGCCACTTCCACCAGACATGGTCACGTTAAGAGCTGACATACCTGCCGGAATATCAACGTAGTAGTGAGTCCATTCATTGGCAGAGCCTGAAAGGTCTGATGCAGAGGCTGAACCACCGTCACCACCATTTCCGCCGCCATCTGACTCTGTGAACGAACCTGTCAGGTTAACGCCGGAGAAGCTAGAGTAAGCATTGACCATGACATGATAAGTACCGGCTTGTACGTTAGAAATAGTACAGCTTTCGGTATTACCGCTCTGGTATGGACGACAGTCGTAAGTTGAGCTGGTTGGCTCTGAACCGAAACGAACGTAAAGGTCCGCGTCGCCTGAACCACCGTTAATGTTGAAGCTCAGATCTGTTGCTCCGGCTGGAACGTCTAAGGTGTAGTACAGCGAATCACCTGTTGTCGCCGACAAGCCACTAACGGTCTCGCCGTTAACAAGCTCGTTGTCTACTGGCGGCTCTGGATCCGGATCTCCGTCTCCACTACAGCCATTAGCATCTAAGTAGTCAACAGCATTTTTAGTCTGTGCTAAACCGTAACCGTACTGAACATCACGCCCTGCTGGACCTAAGTCCTGTGCTGTGGTGTTAAGAACGTCACGGATTTCCTGTGCACTACAGCTTGGGTGATGTGACCAAACTAGTGCTGCAACACCGGCTACGTGTGGTGATGCCATTGAGGTACCACTCATAGTGCCATAGTTGCCCTGGCTACCCGTACCTTCAGGGTAAGTAGACATGACGTCAACGCCTGGACCTGCAATTTCAACCTGGGTGTTTTTCTGTGAGAAAGACGCCAGGTTTTTACTGCTGTCTACTGCCGCAACTGAAACAACAGCGTTGTAAGAAGCAGGGTAAGACATTGGGTCTGTTTCACTATAGCTTGAACCGTCGTTACCAGCGGCTGCTACAAGTAAAACACCTTGGTTATAAAGGTTTTGTAGCGCGTTAGCTTCGGTCTGGTTTGAACCGCCACCGCCTAAGCTCATGTTGACTACGTCGGCGCCGTTATCAGCACAAGTTTCAATAGCTGAAACCAGTGAAGATGAATAGCCCCAACCGCTTGAGTTAAATACTTTTACAATGTGCAGATTAGGGTTGCTGCCAATAACGCCGCGAACGCCTAAGCCGTTATCTAAAGCTGCTATGGTGCCGGCTACGTGTGTGCCGTGAGGGCCACCTGCATCGTACCAGTTACCGGTGCCGCTATCGTTAGTACCGTTAACGGTGCTGCCGCGCGTACCCATGTCTTCGTGTGGTAGGTCTAAGCCTGAATCGATAACACAGATTTTTTTACCGCCGGCAGATGCAGCTGCAACGCTGTCATCAACTAAATCGGCCTGCACCTGGCTGATACCGTAAGGTACGTCTTGAGCCATGAAACGACGTTTTTGGTCAATTTCGACGTATTCAATGTTAGGGTTTTTCTCAAGGCGCTTTTTCTGTTTTGCGGTAAGTTCAGCTGCAACTGCCAGGTTATGGCGCATGCTGAGTTTTACTTTACCACCGGCCTTTTTGACCATGTTATTTGCGCGAGAGATCGCGAGTTCAGAACGCCCACGGTTCCCCATTTTCTGTACGGCGTTACCATTATTTTTAAATTTAATAATGTAACGTTGCGGAGCGGCGCTTTCGATTTGCTTCTGGTTGTCAAGCAATGGCTGAGCTTGAGAATGCTCAGGTGGTTTTGCAAAAGCAGATGAAACCGACACTGCCAAAGCAGACAGTGTAAGAACACTTAGTTTATTCATAACGTAATATTCTCTTTTTGTTTTTATGTTGGGTTGTAGTTAACCCTTCAAAGAAGGCAGCAGGGGATACGTCGTTTGGCTGCACGAAAATGACGTCGTTTGACATCATTTGTTGCATTTAATAACAAAAAATGAGCAATTTAAAGGAAGAGAATGTAAAGATTGTTTAAAGATTCTACAAAATGTCAACATATGTGACGCTATCGCCTAGGTCTGATATGGCCATTGAAGTATTTGCATGTGTCGATATTTTTCGACCGATAAACTGGTGAAGACGTGATCACCCCCGCCTGTTTGAGTTATAATTCGCACAAATTTCAGCCGCGAAGAGAGAATTATGGCTAGAAACAAGAAAGAATCCATTGTTTTAGAAACGCCTACGGGCTCTGATCACGTGCTGCTGCACTCTTGCTGCGCACCGTGTTCAGGTGAAGTAATGGAGCGCATGGCTGAAGCGGGCATTAAGTTTACGATTTTCTTCTACAACCCAAATATTCACCCTGAAAAAGAGTATTTGCTACGTAAAGAAGAGAATATCCGTTTTGCGGAAAAGCTCGGCGTGGACTTTATTGACTGCGACTATGACACCAAAAATTGGTTTGAGCGGGTGAAAGGCCTGGAATGGGAACCGGAACGCGGTGAGCGCTGCAGAGTGTGTTTTGATATGCGTTTTGAGCGTACCGCGTTGTATGCGCATGAAAACGGCTTTGACACCATTACCAGTTGCCTGGGTATTTCACGCTGGAAGAATATGGAACAGATAAATGACTGCGGTCAGCGTGCGGTTGCGCGTTATCCGGGGCTGCATTACTGGACCTTTAACTGGCGTAAGAAAGGCGGCTCTGCCCGTATGGTAGAAATTGCCAAGCGTGAACGTTTTTATCAGCAGGAATATTGTGGCTGTGTTTACTCATTGCGGGACACCAACCGCTGGCGCCTACAAAATGGCCGTGACCGTATTCAAATTGGTGTTGAATACTACACTCCTGAATAACCCTTCTTAAAAAGCCCCGAACGCTGGGAAGAAAGGCGTCCGGGGCTGCACGTGAAACTAAAACTCACTCAATGTCAGAAGTTATAACGGAAGTTCGCCATAACCGTGCGTTGCTGGCCGTAGAAACAGTCACCGCGCGCGCCACACGAGGTAATCACTGTTCTGTCTGTCAGGTTGTCCACATCAAGACTCAAGCTGTAGTTATCCCAGTCGTAACCAATCATAGCGTCAAACAGCGTGTAACTTGGCGTTTCTAAGTACAGTGGGTTGCCGTTATAAACCACGTTACCGTCAGAGGTGTTCCCTACGTAACGAACGCCCGCCCCGATTTTAAAGCCATTCCAGTTGTCCGGGCGGTAAGTTCCCCAAACAGAAGCTTGATGATCAGGAGTGGCCGACAACGGCTTGCCAACTTCAGATGGGATGTTGCTTTTGCTGATAGCTGCGTCGGTGTATGCATAGCTGGCGTAAACGTCCAGAGAGTCCCAGGCAAGTTGCGCTTCAAACTCGACACCTTCAATCTCAACTTCGCCTATTTGCACCTGGCCGTCCGGGTTTGGCGCATCAGCATCGTTCACCGGGGTTGCCCGATTTTCTTCTGTAATTTTATAAGCCGCTATGGTTAACAGGTGCTCTGTACCCTGAGGCTGATACTTAATACCGGCTTCCCACTGTTTGCCTTCTAATGGTACATAAGGATTTTCGTACGCATCTCGGCCAATAAGTGGAGAGAAAGATTCGCTGTAACTAAGGTATGGAGACAAACCTCCGTCCATAAGGTACATGAAGCCCAGGCGGCCGGTCGTCGCATATTGATCGGTAGCGCTTCCGCCCTCAGGGTTATTTGTTGCGCGGTCGCGACGTAAAGCGGCTGAAATTAGCCATTTGTCGTCTATACGCATGTTGTCCTGCACATACACACCCGTTTGGTGGCTGGTTAAAGAGGCATAGTCAACAACATCGGATTCGGTCGGCAAGCCTGTTGCCTGGCCGTACACTGGCGCATACAAATCTAACGGGTTCATGGCACCGTAAGCGTAGTCGTTATCGGTGTAAGAGTCTTGAAAGTCCAGACCGAAGACTAAGTTGTGCTCAACAGCACCAGTAATAACAGAGCCGTGCAACTGCAGGTCGCTGGTCCAGGTTCTTGCATCAGCACGAGACAAGTAAGAAACGCGGTTAACCGTGCGGTTGTCGTCGGCGAAAACTGGTGGCCAGCCATACATCGTATTGTAGTCGGCATGACTGTCGTTGTAGCGACTTGCTAAGCGCAGACTCCAGTCCAGGTTTATATCGTGCTCAACAATAGCGGTTAACGCGTCCTGCTCAGTATCGTATTTATCGAAGCCCGGCTCTGACACAAAGGTGGAACTGTCAATTTGACCAAACTCGTTCGGGAACAGGGTGCCCTGCCACGGAAAAAACTGTGTACTGGAGCCTGATTCGTTACGCTGAATATTGCCGATCAAAGTAATTTTAGTGTCTTCAGAAGCGTGCCAGCTTAAGGAAGGGTTGAGTACCAGACTGTTGTCGGGCACAAAGTCGGTTTGGGTGTCGCTGTTGCGGTATAAGCCAATGAAGCGCCCGGTTAACGACGCATCATCGTTTAAGGCGCCGGTAATGTCGCCAGCTACTTGCTTGCGCGAATAGTTGCCCAATTGTGCCCAGAACTGACCTTCGGTCTCTGCCTGAGGCCGCTTGCTGACTAAATTAATAATACCACCGGTAGAGCCTTGTCCATATAAGACCGAGCTTGGTCCTTTCAATATTTCAATTTGGCCTAACGAGTAGGGGTTAATACGCACGTTGTTGTAGTAGCCGAACAACGACTTAAGGCCATCTAAATACTGTACTGGAGAGACGCCACGAATTTGTGCCCAGTCACCGCGGGTATCAACGCCGTAAGGTCCGTTGTATAAACCCGCTACGTAACCAATAGCGTCCTGCACTGTTACTGCGCCTAAGTCTTCAATACGGGTTTCGGTCAGAACTGAAACCGATAAAGGTGTTTCAATAATCGGGGTGTCAGATTTGGCGCCGGTCGCGCTAACGTAAGAGATAAGACCGCGCGAACTGACTTTGATGGTTTCCATCATCTCTTCTTGAGTCTTTTCCGGGCTTTCTTCTTGTGCGTGAACGTTGGTGGCGGTTAAGGCGGCCAGGATGCTGGCCGCCAGTAAGGTCTTGTGAATGTTCATTGTTCCCCTCAAAAATTAACTGCTGTCTAAATTGAGGTGGATCGTAAATGGAAATGATTCGTGTTTAAAGTTTTATTTTAACCAATTTTCGGGAAGTTGCCATGAGGCCTTATGCACATTGCCGTCCCAGGTCTGCAATGTCACCCAAACGCGGTGTTCAGGTTGATATTGTTGTGGCGCAATAGCATGCACATGTTGCAGTAACTCACTGCCATGCAGAATGCCGACGTCATCTTTTTGCAAGGCTTCCAGGGCAACCGGTTCTTCGCCGATACTGACGTAGCCCTGGCGTATATTGCTGACTTCACCGTCATTTACATAGGCCGCAAAGTCTTTTACCCAGTCGTCGTGGTGTGCATACGGCGCATCGTTATTTAACGGCTGTATGGCAACTTCAAAAGGTCCGACTGATTTTTCTTCCCAGGCATCCGGAAACACAGGTGGCTGCAGCTGCTCGTATAAAAAATAAATAGGCAGAATGAGAATTAAGCCGCTGAGTTTGAATTTGTTTCGGTTCCAGAATGTATTTTTGCGACGTGCCATTACTGCGCCCCCTCGCTTTGCAGCTGTTCTTGAGCGGCAGCTCGTTTCTCTTTCGATGCTTTAACAGTACGCGAGCCCCAGATTAAAAATCCGGTAATGGACATGGCTGACAATATAAGGCCAAAAATAAACCAGATGGCTTTGGTCCAGATACCGCCAATAGTGCCGTAGTGCAGGGGATCAATAATATGCTGGATGGTTTGCAGCGTATTCATGTTTTCCGGTGAAACGGCACGGGCTATTTCGCCGTTCCACGGGTTAATATCAAGCCGATAGGAATACTGATCGTAAAAGATAAAGTCGCCGCCACCCATAATTTTGAACATGTCGCGGTTGTGCTCCGGCATCATAATAAAGCTGGGTCTTATATCCGGGAAACGCTGCTCAGCAATTGTCAGGGCTTGTTCAAAGGAAACCGGTGGCTGTGTTTTTTCACCCATGGGAATGTCAGAGACTTCCACTAACGGTGCATGCCCTTCAATATCGATATCGGCATGCCAAAGCACTTGCTGGGTGAAATACCAGAGGCCGGTCAGGCTCATAACAATAAGGAACCAGATAGACCAGGCACCGCCGTGCTTATGTAAGTCAGTTAATAGTGTTTTCTTGCCCTGCTTAGCGCGAACTTTAGGTTGTGTATAGGCACGCCAGAATTTTTTGTAAATAACCAGCCCGGTAACTAACGCACCTATCATGACAAATGACATGGCTGAAACTAAATAGTAGCCAACGCTATAGCCTTCTTGCCAGGGGAATAGCAGCCAGCTATGCAACGAGCGCATAAAGTTAATAAAGGTAATTCCCTGGTTCACTTCCTGAATTTCGCCGGTGTACTGGTTTACGTAAGCAATGCCATTCGGAATATTCTCGGCCGAGAAGATAACCGCATTAATAAGGTAAGGCTCAAAAGTCATTACTGTAGTGACGTTGGCGGTTGGGAACTGGCTTTTAACTGCGGCAACAAGTTCTGAAACAGGTTGAGCAGGCAAGCTGTCTGGGTTGACGGCGCGTGCATTCTCGTTAAATAGCCAGGTGAGCTCGTGACTGAAGACCGCAATGGTGCCAGTAATACAGATAAAGCAGAACAATACCCATATAGGTAATGAGCACCATCCGTGTAATTTAAACCATTGTCGTTGCGTCATTCTGAGCCCCCTGAAAAATTTTCCGAAATGATATTGTAAATACGAACAATTATCAAATACAATATTGGCTGATAACAATTCGCATTTACAGTTTGTAGTCGGGAGACAATTCATGAAGGCATTCGCCAAAAGCTTTTTAGCGACAGCAGTAACATCGGTGCTGTTAACTTCTACTGCGTTTGCGGTGCAGTCAGAAGATTCAGACCAAGCTGAACAAAATACCGAGACTAAAGAAAAGATTTTTGAACACATTAAAGTGACCGGAAGCCCGCTTGACCGTGCGACAACGGCAACAGGACTACCGTTAACTCTACGCCAGACACCTCAGTCTATTTCAGTTATCGATCGCGATTTTATTGACGGTTTCGCATTAGATACTGTTGCAGATGTTATGCAATTTGCCCCGGGTATTCAGGCGCAGCAGGCTGAAACGGACCGCTTTTTCTTCCGCTCTCGCGGGCGTGACGTAACTAACTTCCAGTTCGATGGCGTGCCAATTGCCTACAACAGTTTCTTTAGTGAAGCCTTAGCCGACTCGGTAGTATTTGAGCGAGTGGAAATTGTGCGGGGCGCAACCGGCTTGTTAACGGGTGCCGGGGAACCTTCTGCAGCAATTAACCTCATTCGTAAGCGCCCAAAAACAGAAGATGGCGGCTATGCGAGTGTTGGTATTGGCTCCTGGAGTAATTATCGCTTCGAGGCTGACCATTCTCAGACGTTGACCGAAGACGGTAATGTGAAAGCGCGAGTGGCGATGGCCTATGAAGAAGGTGAAAGCTACGTTGACCTGTCTGAAAAAGAAAACGCACAAATTTACGCGGTAGTAACGGCCGATTTAACGACCCAAACGCGCTTGACGGTAGGTGCAGACTACAGTGAGCGGAACCCCAAAGGTAGCATGTGGGGCGCATTACCGCTGTTTTATGACGACGGCACTCAGGCAGACGACTTGCCGGTAAGTACGACAACCGCTTCGCCATGGAACAGATGGGACAGAGAAAGCACGAATGTCTTTGCACAACTAGAGCATGCGTTTGATAACGGCTGGGACCTTCAAATGGATGTCGAGCGCCGTGAAGGTGAAATGGACGGGTATCTTTTGTACTTTTCTGGCTTCCCGAATAAAGAAACGGGAGAAGGTCTGAGTGCGTCTCCTAATCACTATGTGTCCGACCGGGAGCAAACGTCATTCCGTATTTTAGCTTCGGGCCCTTTTGAGTTATTAGGTCGCGAGCACCAGTTAACCGCAGGTGCTCTCTATGCTGAGCAGGATGTTAACGCTACGTCTTATGGTATTACCGATACGGTTATTATTCCTAGCCTGTTCGACTGGGGGAATGGTGTTCCGCGTCCCAACTTTAGCGATACGCCGGCATACAGTACGTTGGAGTCTCATACTCAGGAAGGCGTTTACGCTGCTGCACAGTTTAGTTTAACGGACGAATTTACCGCGATAATTGGTAATCGTTTAACCAACTACGATTCATTGTCTGAGTCACCCTGGGCAACAAGTGATTACGAGAACTCAAGCGTCAATACGCCTTATCTCGGCCTTGTTTACGATGTTACTGACATTATTTCCACCTACGCCAGCTACACCGAAATTTTCCAGCCCCAAAATGCATTTAACGCTGACGGCGAGCTGATTGGTCCAGTTGAAGGGTCTAATTCAGAAATTGGTATTAAAGGCGACTTCTTTAACGAAGCGCTATCTGCCAGTTTTGCTATTTATAAAATTAAGGAAGATAACTTAGCAATCAATGACCCTGATAATACGGACCCATTGCCGGGCACGGCCGTTTTTCCTTCCATAGGTGTGGATGGAGCAGAAAGTGAAGGTTATGAGCTGGAGCTAAACGGTAAACCAACAGATGCGCTGAATATTTTCTTCAGTTATACGCATAACGAGTCAACGGATCGTGATGGTTCAGATTATGCACCTTACTTGCCGGAAGATATGTTGAAAGCCAGCGTGCTTTATACTGCCACTGATGCGTTAAAATTTGGTGTTAATGCTAACTGGCAAAGCGATGTATCTAACCCTGGTATTGGCCCTAATGGTGAAACCTTTAATCAGGACAGCTATACCGTAGTAAACGCTATGGCTAACTATCAGTTAGGTAAAAATCTGGATCTAAGCCTGAACGTCAACAACCTGTTCGATGAGAAATATTACTCGAGTATCGATTTCTATAATCAAGGGTTCTTCGGCGCAGAGCGTAACTTTGAGTTGAGTCTAAAATACGCCTGGTAAGTGAACTGCGTAATCATAGAAAGGGCAGTGCAACAACACTGCCCTTTTCTTTTGTCCGTTGCTAAGCCCTCTGCAACTTGCTATAACTGCGCGCAAATTCTACAACGTCCTGTAATTTCATGAATCAGTCGTCCGATACCGTTGTTATGGTGCGCCCGCATCACTTTGCTTCAAATCCTGAAACTATGGCGGATAATGCCTTTCAGTCGATAGCGCAGCAGGGACTCAATGTCGCCAAGGCCGCTTACGACGAAGTTACAAAGGCGGTCGAGCTGTTACAGAGTAAAGGCGTTAAAGTACACCTGTTTGAAGATACCGGCACAGAAACACCCGATTCGGTCTTTCCTAACAACTGGTTTAGCACGCACCGTACCGGAGAGCTGGTGCTGTACCCCATGTATTGCAATAACCGCCGTAAGGAACGTCGAGCTGATATTATTGAGTTTCTGCAGGAAACTTATGGATACGAAAAAACGCTCGATCTCAGCGTGCTAGAGCAAGAAGAAGTTTTTCTGGAGGGTACAGGATCGGTGGTTTTCGACCACGATAATCAATTGGCCTATGGTGCCCGCTCAAAACGCATGAACAAGAAAGCCTTGGAGCAATTGTGTAATGAGTTGGGCTATCAGCCAATGGCCTTTGATGCCACCAGCAGTGACGGTAAACCGGTGTACCACACCAATGTGCTTATGGCGGTTGGCAGTGACTTTGTTATAGCGTCTGTGGATATGATCCG
>Ga0207888_100107_pt1 | contig 56211 bp, 34 predicted proteins | sample LinPmetageLP43_FD_184055 | JGI IMG/M metagenome (GOLD analysis project Ga0207888, IMG submission 184055) | Marine viral communities from the Pacific Ocean - LP-43 (SPAdes) | ecosystem: Environmental > Aquatic > Marine > Oceanic | place: Pacific Ocean | collected 2010-08-27
GTATAAAAATCAAGTATTTTCTCATTAATGTCCAATAATACATTTAGAAATTTGGTATATTCAAGAGGTGAGCATTTATTTAAGACGTCTAAAAGAAAATTTTCAATATTCCAACGATGATTATAACTGTCGGCATTGTTCAAGATAATAGAATCGATAGCTTTTTCAATTTCTATAGTTGATGTAACATCTATATGCGCTAAATCTATATTATGATTAAAAGAATCTCTACTGAAAGGACGTCCTTTTTCCAAATTATCCTTGTCATCTTCAAGCGTATCTAAAAAATCATTATAATTTTTTATATCCAATAGCACATTTGTATTGATAAACTTACCAGACTTTAATTCCTCATAAATTTTTCTAACAAAGTGTTTATCCTTATTCAATCTTAGAATATGAAATTCCGCCTCTATAAATGAGGTTTTTGCTTCCGAATTTTGCTCGTCGTCAAACTTTTGTATCAGAAGCTTGTATAGCTTTTCTAATTCGTCGTAATTATAATTACCCTTTAAAGGAAGAAGCGCCGCTGCTAAATTATGATCTACAAATCCTTTTTCTAAAGCTAGTTTTAATAGTGATACAATTTTATTATCTATCCAATTAATATTTCTATGGTGCCATCTACATATAGTGGCAAAAATCGAAGATATATCAATATTAGCAATACCTATTAATCCTTGTAAATAGGGAAAATGTTTTTTATCATAGTAACCCAGTTTAACATCACAATATTCAATAAATCGTGCATATTCATATGCTAATTTAGGATCTGGCTTCGTTATTCCTGTTCCTGATAAATAGTATATAGCTAAAATTTGAGAGAATGCTTCATAATCAATTTCAGATGTTGCTTTTATAGCCTCATCGAAAAAATATTGGCCAAATGAATGATCTATTTTGCTACTCAAAAGCAAGCATTTAATATAATTATCAGTCATCTCATTAGCCGATAGTTCAGAATCTTTAATTATTTTATCTGATTGGTTTATTAATTGATATGTTGTTTTCTCTAAATCTCTTTGTAATATTATTTTATTCAGGACTTCAAAACGAAGCCTTAGTTTGTCTATTTGATTGTCAAAAGAACTAATTATTATATCTATTAGTTTACTTCTTTTTTTAAATAATAGAACCACATCTGCTAATTTCCTAGATAAAAACAATAATCGGTCATTTGACCAATGTCTGTTTTCATATTTGAAGTGATAATCATTTTTAATTTCACTACAAACACTTTGAAATTTTACAAAGCAAACCTTTTTATCAATCCTTCCAGTTAAAATATCTGAATGTAGTTGAAAGATGGGAATAGCATACTTATAGAATGCTTTAAACTCTTTTATATCATTCTCTAATGAGTTTCTTATTTCATAGTCCTCTATTTTATCGATATTCTTAAATTTCTCTGGATAGAAATTTTCTAAATCGGCTTCTTCTTCATTTAGTGAAAGTATTAGAGTTTCCTTAATCAAAAAGTTGCTCATTACTTTTTCTTCATCTTTATTAGAATAACTATTGTAGAAATATGGAATCCCTACTAATGGCTTAGTTTTTATTTCTGCCAAAATTCCAAGTATAGTCTCTGTATTAATTTTGTGATATGCTAATATTCCACAAAACAAAATAATTAACTGCTTGAAATTTTCTTTAAATTCAGTTTGAACTCTTGGCAACACCTTTGCTAAGCGAATGGCAATAGAATTGATGTCGTAATTTAAATGAATGCCATATTGAAAGGATTTGCAAATAATGAATACCTGAGAAACTAAACGAAACTTTGTGTATTTCAACCACGATTTAATTTCTTCATTTTTAGAATAGCTGATAATATTTTCAACCAAATAATTGCCAACGGAAAGTCTAATCTCTTTTGGTCTCCATATATTAATCGTTTCAATAGCCTTTTCAGTACCAAATAGTCTTAAAACAGCCTCCACTTCATAAGCTATATCAATAGTTTCAATAGTATAGTCTATTAACTCTTCATCCTTTTTCGACCTTCTCCAGTTAATCCATTCGTGTGCTGTTTTTAGGTGTTTTAAAGCTATCTCTTTGTTTTCTACTCTACGTGAATATATTCCTGCTAATTTTAAATGAAAAGAACCGCCCCAAGGTTTTTCATTTGAATTTAATTTAAGTCTGGATAATGAAACTTCATCTCCAAATCTGGAGACTAAATCGGGATAACTTATCAATAATTGTGTAAGAGCCTTATCTGTTTTTGATTCCTCTGCCGCAATAAATAGCAACTTGAAATAGGTTAGACTATCTTGAATATCCTTACTTACTTTTAAAGCTAACTTGGTTCTATTGGCATAAACCTCTTTATTTCGTATTGTGTCTTTTGGAAATTCTAATAATTCTCTCTTTAGAACTATTTCTACTAATTCATCTTTATAGTCGGCAGTAAACAGAAGACTTCCTAAATTAATTGAGGCATACTCATCTGTTTTTGCTTTACTTAGAAAAAGCTTTGCTATTTGCTTTAATTCTTCCGTTGTGATTTGATAGGTTTGCTCTACATAATTCTCGAAGTCCTCGTCTCTAAAACTAAACAAACCATTTTCTAAAATCAGGCCGTTCCAAATATCAGACGAAAGGTCGCTTAAGAAACTTATTTCAACATTTAATATTTCTGATAGGTATTCAATAGGAACTGGTCTTGGGAGAGAAATTAATAATTCAAAAAACTCTTTGACAAGAGGTCTTTTATCTTTTCCTATTCTAATGATAGCTTGTTCAATCTTATCTAAGATTAAGTCCTCAACAACTTTCCCATTTGGTTTAAGGTAATTTATTATTTCATTTATTCCCTGATACCTAAGGTTTAAAGAATAAAATTGAACACGTGGAATGCCCTTTGTATATTTATGAAATTCGAAAACTTCTTCATGTCCAATGTCGGGATAACTCTTTTTTATAAATAAAGTTGTTTCGTCTAAATTAAATGGCTTGAGTTCAATATTAAGGTGTTTATCTGGTAGGTTAAGAGACTTCTTTCGGTATGTTCGCGATGTCGCAATAAAATGACATCCATCTGGAATATCAATATGTAAAAGGTCTTCTATAAAACTTTTTTCTCCGCAATTTTGAGCAGCTGTTACACTGTTATCTGCAGCATCTATTATGAATACAAGAGAAGCAAGGGGATTTCTATTTCTTAATATTTCAATACCTCTTTCTATTCTCCTTATAAACTCTGTCAAATAAACATCGTCCGATTCATTCTGTACAAGTAAGAATTCAGTGCCTATATTCCTTGCTAATTCATTTGCTATTTGAGTAATAGCTTTCCTATGTAGATGCCTCTTATCTTCTGGATTCTGATATTTGCCTGCTCCATAACAATCAAACAAAATACATTCTGAGTATTCAGGAAGTCTGTTTTTAACTTGATTGATAATCGTTGATTTTCCTATTCCTGCTCCTCCGTGAATACAGATAGTTAAGTAATTAGTATTCTGTTCAATGGCCGAAATAATATCATCCGATTGCTCTCGATTTACGACATTGGGATTTTGTTCAAAATTTTGTGATACTGGAAAAAGGTTGTCAATACTACTAAAACCAAAATTAGTAACAACATCAATCAAAGTTATTGTTCTTTCTTCCTTACTTTCAGGCATCATTTTACTCCAAATCATTTTAAATAATGAATTGAATTGACTGTTTGATTTTATGCTTTTTTTGGAAATTGATTTTATTAATGCAAAATTTAATTTTTGCCTGGAATCAGCACCGCAATCCTTAAAATCAAGTAGTCTAATAAAATCCGTAAATTCTTTAAGACTTAAACAAGATGCCTTTTGCATTTTATTAAAAGGCTCTTTAGAAATTTCAGGAAACTCATTCAATACTTTATTGAAGCTTAGAGCTCTTTTATTCTTATGTAAAAAACTTTGTATATGGTAAAAATCATTTAGTTGAGCTATGTTAATAAGCCGATTACTAACTAATTTTATAGTTATTTTTTTAATTACTTCCTCTCTCCCATATTGATCAATAAAGGTTTTAAATGTTGTTGCTAATCTGTGAATAATAGACCCATTGTAAGTTTTCTTTCCATTGTAAAGTTTTGAATATGTGAAATACTCATTTGCTCTCCTAGTACTATATTTTAATTGAGAAATGACTATAGAATTTGCATTTTCGAAATCGATGCCACCGTAATATTCGGTAAGGTCAATTCCTAAAAACTTTTCTCCTTTAGGGTCCAATTTCATTGAGTCATTTTTCTCAATACCTTCAATTGTTACGGCTTTTAATCCATCATCATCAAAATTTAATAGATCAAGAGATTTTTTGATAGCCCATAATACATGAAAGTCATCTCCTGCACTTGATAAATCAGCATCGGGTATTGTTTTAAATTCAAGCATTCTATATTAAAATTCTTATTGCACAAGGCTAATATAGTATTTTATAGTTGGTAATATTTTGATCTATTATCGATATAAAGCCGACTAAAATTTGCTTGCCATAACTATCATTCCTCGATCATCAGGTCTGTTTGAGAAATGGCTAATGCCCATTTCGGTAAATATCTTTATAGAATCGCCTCTCGAAAAACAGGAAATTATTTTTATAGATAGATCTTTATCGCAAAATGTTGAAACTATAATTAAGAACACTCCTAAATCTTGTAGGCTTAAAATTTTTTGTTGTAGAGAAAAAGAATTTATTGAAAGATTTTAATTAATTTTTAAGAAGGTTTCTTCATTTTAAAGTCAATGTAAGTTGAAGATCATTTTAATGGGAACAGCTCTATAAAATATTACAAATCAAAACTTAAGAAATAGATAATATTGTTAATAGCACTAGATAATAATGGAAAGAGGATACACCCGTCTAAAGGAGCATTAGCGTTATGTCAAATTTGCAAAGAAAATGTCAGAGCATACTGTGGAGAAATCAACATCGATCATTGGCGACATATTGATCGTAATGATTGTGATACTTGGCACGAAAATGAAACAGAATGGCATCGAAAATGGAAGAATAAATTCCCTTTAGAATGGCAAGAAGTGCTTGTCAGAGATGGTGATGTTATTCATCGGGCTGATATTAAAACTCCATTTGGTTTAGTTGTTGAATTTCAAAACTCTTCTATATCTTCAATTGATGTAAAAGAGAGAGAACGTTTTTACACAAAGATGATTTGGTTAATCAACACTAAAGAGTTTAAGAGAAATTTTAAGATATGGAGTAAGGTAAAAGCACTTATTAAGCATATTGATGAAAACCACAACGATTATTACTATATGCAAGACGAAGACAGTGCTAATATTTCTTATTTAAAAGAAACTATTTCAGACACTAATTATAAAATTTCTGCTAATGGTAATGAAATAAAAAATATTGAAGCAAGAATCAATGAATGCAAGGAATTACAAAATAATTTGAAAAAAACTACAAGGACTTTTATTGAGAGTTATTTCGGTTATTTAAGTCCAATGCAAAATTTTAAAAGTGAGCTTAGATCAGATATTAATAAGTATAATGAACAAATTAAAAATTGTTCAACTTCTCGAGCCGAAAAGGAAAAGCTTTTATTGAGGATTAAAAATTTTGAAAAATGTAAAATAAATGGTTACGAGAATTACTCTATTGTTGATCATAATCTAATTAGTTCCAAGCGTTTTGGAATTTGTAGAATGATTAAAAAAGAAACTATGAATTCCTTTTTTCCAGAGGAATTAAAATTTTCTTCGATTCAAGACTTTCAAAGAATGACTAGAAATGAAAAATACGTTTTAATCATAGATTTTTCTAGCATTATAGATGAATATCAAACGGTAATCTCAAAAATAGATGAGCAGAGTGTAGAATTGGAAAAGGAACTAAAGAAGAAAAAGAAATATCTAAAGAAAGAGATAAATACCTTTCTAAAATTAAAAATGGAAAAGTATAAAAATAAGCTTAACGAACTCAAGGAGATAAATCTAAACTTAGGAAGTATACTATATCACTTGAATGAAGAATTAAGAGAAGTCAGAACTCGAGAAGAGGAGCAAGAAAATAAAGCTCTATTGGCCATTGAAAAGGAAAAAAAGAAAATGAAGAGTGATATAATGAAAAAATATAAAGGTCTGTATGGTTTTAAATGGAAATACAAAAGAAAGACTTGGGACTTTTCAGAAAAACCAATTTTCCTTGATTTCGAAAACGAGATTTTCCAGATAATAGATAATTACACTCTAAAAAAATTCACATACCAAGATTTTGTAAACGCAGTTATGACGGATTTTAAAAAGAATGATTAATATCAAAGATAGCTTCCAAAAGAAGATTTACTGAAAAGCTTTTGATGAAATTGAAAATCATTCTCATTAAAAATAATTATCTTTAATCTAATCTTAGATACATTCATTTAGTCGCATTTGACTAGAAATCGGCAATAAGGTGTAACTCCTTAATTAACAGGTCTAAAGCATTGATATAACTGGGGTGAAGTTTGTCCAAAACGTGCTCTCATCCCGACGATCCAAATCACGGTTTATATCAAAAATCCTGTTAATCAATCGATTATCAGGATTTTCATTTTAACGCGAACCCCTGGTTGTAAGTGAACCTACAAACCAATTGTTATCAGATCTTTTTTTTTGCGATAAACACGAACGCATCTATTTGAGCATACAAGTGCTTAAAGGTATTCACCTGAGCCAGAATCTTTCTTAGGCATTTAACCAAATCCTCTTTCCAAACATAAGATTCAGGGTTATCGGATAAAACCATTTAAACCAAATAATTGGTATCAATTCTATAATCTCAGCAATTACAGATCTGGGAATATATTAAAGTACTCTAACCCATCGCCTGCCTTATTTAAATCAAACCATATCGTATTTACAGACTACAAATGCTGCCTTCAATTCCTAAAAAAATCTTAATTTTTCATTACTTTTGAATTTACTCTAATTTAATTAAAGATCAATCTGAACAGAAAAGGTTTAAATACTATTGATGAGTCATACTTCCAGAATATCTTTCATAAACTATACCCGCGTCTTTTAACCTACGCTAAAGAAATTGTTTCTGATACTCAAACTGCCGAGGACATCGTTGAGAATACCATGTTCCAACTTTGGCGGGACAGGGAAAAATTTCAAAATGTAATAAACATTAAGTCGTATCTCTATGCGATGGTTCGTAATGATGCCTACCGCATTGTAAATAAAGAGAAAGAGAAAATAGCACTCCATGAAGAACTTACTCCGGATTCGGATGAAGATTTTGACGACAAAATTTTAGAAGAAGAAGTTTACGCTATTTTAATTGAACAATTAAATCAGTTGCCAGAAGGCTGCAAAGAGATTTTTGAATTATCGGTAATAGAAGGTTTAAAATATAAGGAAATCGCATCCAGACTTAACATATCTGTCAATACTGTAAAATCTCAACGAACACGAGCTATCAAATTACTAAAGGAAAAGCTCAAAAACCATCCTTTTATTTTGTTTTTACTCTTAATTGGTTCGAATTAATCAAAAAAAAAGTTAAAAACCTTCCACCCATTTTCGGCTTTTAGACTCTTATAACTGTAAAGAAGATGTTAAGCTATCTTAAAGTTAAAGAGTTTAAATGAAAATTGAAGGTTATAAAAAAGTGTTTGAGTTGGCTAAACTTATAGCCAAAAGCCGCTTAAACATCATTTCTCAAGAGGAACAAAAAGGCTTAGATAGGTTATTGGCTGAAAGTTCAAAAGCCAATAAAAAGCTTCAGCCTTTTAATAGTGTCAAATTTAGAGCAAGGCAAGATTTGTCGTCCTCAATAGATACCAATACCCCTTATCAAAGGGTTTTAAAACGAATTAAAGCCTACGAAAATCCCAAAACTTCGTTTTTCAACAGGTATTATAAGTACGCCGCTATTTTAATCCTGGCCATTGGGATAGGCTCCGGCATTTTTGTTGTGACCAGAACCGAGAATGAGCTTCCTCTTAATCCAGTTACAGATCTTGCACCCGGCTCAAAAAAAGCTATTCTTATTTTAAGTAATGGAGATCGAGTTACTCTTGAAAACACACAAAATGCGATAATCGAAAAGGACAGTTCTATAGTTAACTTAAACAATACCCTGATTTACTCAGCAGGTAAAAACAATTCTGCTGAGTCGTATAATACTCTGTTCGTTCCCAGAGGTGGCGTGTATAACTTGAGTCTTGCAGATGGCACACGTGTTTGGTTGAATTCTGAGTCTTACTTGTATTATCCGGTTTCATTTATAGGAAATACCCGAAAAGTCGTGTTAAAGGGAGAGGCCTACTTTGAAGTAGCCAAAAACCGGGAGAAACCCTTTATAGTTAGCACAGCGTTTACAGACATCAATGTACTGGGTACACAGTTTAACGTAAGTGCTTATGCTGAAGATCCTTTTAATGCCGTCACGCTAACTGAAGGAAAAGTTCAACTTTCAAATATAGAAGACTATGCAAGTGATCCCCCGATTGTTCTTAAACCCGGAGAACAAGCTACCTTGTATAAAGACACCAATAAGCTTGAAGTAACCGATGTAAATACTACAATCGCTTCGGCCTGGAAGGACGGCAAATTCTATTTTGAAAAAGTCCCGCTGGATCAAATTCTTATGCGAATGGCACGCTGGTATGATTTTCAATTCACATTTAAGGATCGTGATCTCCATAAAGTACGCTTTACCGGAGTGATCGATAAAAATAAAACCCTTGTAGAGTTGCTTGAAATCATCAAGCTAACATCAACTATTAATTACAGTTTAACCCAAAAAAGTAACGATCATTATGAACTAAATATTACCAAAAAATAGAAACCGGAAAATGCGCCAACATTTCCCGGTAATTAAGTCTAGTCATCAAATCCATTTTTTAATAAACTAAACATTTAAAAGTATGAAAAAAATACTACCTGCTTCGTGTGGGCATACTACAAATAGTATTTCAGCAAAAATTATGGTTGTTATGAGAAAATCCCTTTTCACATCAATCTTCTTTCTCAACTTATCCCTATTTGCCTTTTCACAAAAGGTAAGCATCGATGTAGAAAGGAAACCCATTTCAGAAGTCCTGAAATTGATAACGCAACAAACAGGTGTAGATTTCTTTTACAGCAGTGATCTCTTCAATAGCGATAAAATCATCTCGATACAGGAAGCTGATATTGCTATTTCAGAACTTCTTCCAAAAATCATTGGGAACGATTTTAAATCGGCTTTTGCAGATAAAAATCTCATCACCATTAAGCCCAGATTTGAAAGGGATTCCAAGATACAACAGGAAGACTATACCTTAACCGGTTCTGTATCTGATGAGTTTGGCAATACCATCTCTGGGGCTACAGTAGAAGTTCTTCATAAAAAGAAATGGGATATTACCCGTGATGGCGGGAAATACAGGCTTACAGTCCAAGCTACAGATACACTTCTGTTTAGCTATCTGGGATTAAAAAAACTTAAAGTACCTGTTGACAGGAGAACGGTCATTAACATTTCATTGAAAGAAGACATCGAGCAATTAAATGCAGTCACCGTAACCGCTGCCGAATCAAATGGGTATACTAAAATTCCTAAAGAACGTTCAACAGGATCTTTTGCATCGGTTTCAAAGGAGGAATTACAAAAAGTTCCCACTATAGATTTAAATGAGCGCCTGGAAGGAAAAATACCCGGCGTAAATGTAAATCCACGTACAGGTAACATAGAAATAAGGGGAACAAACAGCTATTCGCTTACGCCTCCTCTTATTGTCATTGACGGGTTCCCTATGTCTACGGAAGAATTTTCATTTACTAAAAGCCGTGCTAACCCGGGTTATGCCATACTCAGCTATTTAAACCCCGATGATATTGAAAGCCTAACTGTATTGAAAGATGCAGCAGCAACTGCGATTTGGGGTTCCAGAGCTGCAAACGGGGTGATCGTGATCGAAACTAAAAAAGGAAAAAAATCTGCCCCGGTTGTCAATATAAGTTCAACCGTAACCATAAGTGATAAAATCAGCTTAGATAAACTGAGGGAAATGAACAGCGCACAATACGTGGACCTGGAGTTAGAAATGCTTGAAAAGAATTACATAGTAGACAATTCCTCAAACTGGCAGGCCGCTAACCCAAGCGCCTTACAAACTGCTTATTTTCAGGAAAAACGCGGAGAAATAAGCCTTGAAGAACGTGATGCCATTATCGCTGAACTCGCTTCTCGTGATAATTCAAGTCAGGTTAACAATTATCTTTTGCAAAATAAGATCACGCAGCAATATGACTTCTCGGTCTCTGGAGGGGGAACAAACAATACCTACTATGCTTCCTTAGGTTATAATCAAGATAAAGGGGCTATGAAAAGCAACTCTTCTAAGTCGTATAACGTTACTTTAAATAATAGTTTCGATATCAGGGATTATCTTACCCTTGAAACCGGTGTTAATTACGTAAAATCTAAATACAATTTAAACACCACATCCAACGAAGCCTTGTCCCTTGCTTCTAATTCATCGTTGCGGCCTTATGACCTCCTTGCAGATGCGAATGGAAACGGTATAGACCGATATTTAAAATTTACCCCAGCCGTAATAGATGATCTAACCAGTAAAGGCTACCTTCCATGGACGTATAATTATCTTGACGAGCTAAATTATAATAACAATATCACCACCGGTAATGCCCTTAGATTTACGGCAAAACTGACTGCAAATCTTACAAACTGGTTACGTGTTTCTGCTTCCGGCAGGTATAATAAAATACGGGATGAAGTTGAGCAAATCAACCAGCAGGAAAGCTATTATACCCGCAATTTGATTAACGAAGCCACAAGTTATACTCAAGCGGGTGGACTGGTCTATGGAATTCCTTTAGGTGCCTATCGCTACAGCTCCTATGACGTTACCGAAGATCAATCCCTAAGGCTTCAGGCAACTGTTGACAAAGTTTTTAATGGGCAACACAATTTAAATTTCTTAATAGGATTGGAAACCCGGGAAGAGAAAAATGAAAGGGCAGCCCGGTCTGTTTATGGTTATGATTTAGATTCCAATACTTTTAAAGCTGTAAACCCTACCGAATATTATACAACTGTATATGGGTGGGATACATTTATAGGGAGTTCTGACAATAGTATTGGAAAATACTTAAATCGTTTTGCTTCTTATTACAGTTTAGGCTCTTATTCCTTTCGAAATAAATATCATGTTTCAGGAAGTTTGCGACTTGATGATTACAACCTTTTGGGAGCTTCAAGCAGAAACCGGATCATGCCTTTATGGTCTACGGGTTTGAAATGGGATATTTCTAAAGAAAACTTTCTCGAAGATACAGACTGGCTGAGTGTTTTAAGCCTGCGAGCAACTTATGGTAAAACCGGCAGTACGCCTCCGGGAGGGTTGGGTAACATCTATCCTATTATAAATACTTCAACAGATTTTAACACCCAATTGCCTGTAGGAACTATTTCCACTCCAGAAAATGCAGAATTAAAATGGGAAACCACAAAATCTTGGAACTTTGGACTTGACTACGGCTTATTCAACGGAAGAATTTCGGGTAATGTAGATGTCTATTTTAAAAAATCATTAGACATTCTTACCAATGTTCCTTTTAATCCTACCTACGGCTTTTCATTCCTAACCTATAACACAGGAACCCTTAAGGGAAGTGGCATAGACTTGGGTATTACAGGCATTATACTCAATGGTGACCTGAGTTGGTCAAGCACTTTCAATTTTGGGTATAATACCAATGAAGTTACAGACTCCAGGTTTGAAGTAACCACCACTAATCAATACTTTGGTGCAGCACCTATTCTCAACAAACCCTTAACCAGTCTTTATGCTTACAACTGGGCAGGTCTCGATGAAAATGGGCAGTCTCAAATCTATAATGCTGCAGGGGATATCATTGACTCAGATCAAGGCATAGTAGACGTTAATCCGGAAGACCTGGTTTATATGGGTACCACCCGTGCACCCTATTCCGGTGGGTTTTTTAACAATTTCAACTACAAAAATTGGTCGCTTACTATTCAAATGACCTATTATATGGGTCACGTATTCAGAAATCAGGTTTTATCAAACTATCCTTCCTTTTCAGGAATTCACTATGGACCGGTAAGCAGAGAGGGGCTTGCCGCGGAACGCTGGATGAATCCCGGTGACGAAAACTTTACCAATGTTCCCGGATTAAGCAATCTTAATTTCAACAGTATCAACAGGTTTAAAAATGCATCTATCAATGTATTATCTGCAGATCACATCCGCCTGCAACAAATAGGACTTGGTTATAACCTCCCGGCTTCTTTCTTTGGGGATAGCTTCTTCAAAGCTGCGAGCCTTAACCTTGCTGTGCGCAACCTGGGTATTTTATGGAGGGCAAATGATCAAAAAATCGATCCGTTATACCGGTCGATTAATAATTACAGCACCCTTCCTCCAGAGCGTAATTACACCCTTAGTGTAAGTCTAAGTTTCTAATTCTAAAAACACATTATGAAAACTCCTATATATAGTATATTCATTTTATTGGCTACGCTTATGATCACTGGTTGTAGTGATTACGTAGAAATAGACCCTGTAGGCAATACACGGGTACTAAAGTATACTGCAGATTACCGATCGCTGGTAAATAATCAAAGTAATTTTCAAAACTCGGGAGGTATTTATTTAATTTCAAGTACCGAAATTCAATTTCCCGAAACGTATCAGGATATAGTATCTCCCATTTGGGCTAATGCCTATACCTGGAAAGACGCCATTTATAATGAGTCCCAAAGTGATGCTGACTGGAATAATCTGTATAAAGCTATTTATTACAGTAACGTCGTAATAGATGGTGTTATGGGAAGCGAGAGAGGTGATGCATCTGAAAAGCAGGAAATCCTTGCCGAAGCCTACGTACACCGTGCCTTTGCTTATTTACAACTGGTAAATACCTATGCGCCTCAATTTGACCCACAGGGTACTAACACCGCAAAGGCTGTTCCTCTTTTAACTACTCCCAGCCTGTATACTGAGTTGGATCGCACTAGTGTTGCTGAGGTCTATGAGCTGATTCTTTCAGATCTTCAAAAATCACTCGATAATTCTATTCAGGTTAATGCAGAATTTAATACCCTGCCCACAAAGGCAGCGGCTTATGCTATTTTGGCCAGAACCTATCTTTATATGGGTAATTATGATCTAGCGCTTGATAATTCGCTGGAAGCGCTGGATTTAGAGGGGTCTTTAATAGATCTCAACGCCTTTTCCTCAGGTTATGATTACCCTCCTTTATTTGAAAACCCAGAGATTCTCTTATCAAAAACACTACTCTTTAGCTATCATAACGCTCCGCTATCTGAAGATCTGATTATGAGTTTTGAAGATGATGACCTGCGTTATGATTACTATACGATTGATGGAGCTAATGTCTATCCCAGTTTTACTGGTAGGGCTTTTGGTATTTCGAACTACAATTTTAACACCGGTGTAAACGTAGGGCCTTCGGTACCCGAAATGCATTTAATTGCAGCAGAAGCATACGCCAGATCTGGCGATCTTGAGAATGCATTAAAATATCTTAATGATCTACGGGAAAAACGGTATCAGAGCGGAAGTGCTTATGAGCTCAGCTCAAGCTCACCTGAGGAAGTTATGGATTATGTCATCACTGAGCGTTCCAAAGAACTTATAGGCAGGGGATTTAGCTGGTTTGATCAACGGCGTTTAAATCTTGATTCTGAATATCAGCAAACCTTTACCCGTATTTTTAAAGGGGAAACCTATGTATTAGAACCTAATTCTGATGGTTATGTCTTTCCTATTTTCCAGAATTATATAGACCTGAATCCGGAATTAGGTAAATAAAAAATATACGTATTTATGAAAAAACTCACACTAGCGCTGCTTGTAGTAGCAGCGCTAAATAGCGGCATTATTTTTTGCCAAAAAACAACGAATAACGGAACAAGTGGCACAATGCAAATCAGCTTGTCTGCAGAACCATCCAGTAAGGAATCTGAATTGTTACCGGGGTTGAAAAACCCACCCAAAGTGGGGACTAAGGCAGAATTTACCTATGTCCCAAAAAATGGTCTTGAAAACGTTAAGGATGTAAAAGGTCTGGTGTATATATATGCAAATTATACGTGGAAGCTGGATGATATTGAAATCACACAGAAAGGAGCTGTTTATGCTTGTTCCTATCAAATCCCCAAGGATTGTGCTTTCTTGGCCTTCAAATTTTATGCAAACACTTCTGAAGGTATAATCTCTGACACCAATCAGGATCAGGGCTATATTTTTACTACCGTAGACTCCGAAAACCAAAAAATACCCGGAAGTAATGTTGCCTGGGGCACCTTTAGAAATTCTAATTTTAATACTGATTTTGGACAGTATTTCAGGGAGTTTAGCGCCTCAGATGAAGCTTCGGAATTTTGGGTAAAAAAAGAAATTCAGGAACATCCGGAAAATTTTCCGCGTTTTGTAGAAACCTATTTTCAAATCGCAAAAATAAGAAAGCCTGAACAATTTGATACTATTGCCCACGTTCTTGCCCGTCAATTTTTAAACACGTATACAGACCTGACTGAAGATCAATATGCTAAAATGTACAATCTGTATGCGTTTGACCTAAAGGATGAAAAACGTGCAGATTCCCTCCGCGAGGTACTCTTAAAACGCTTTCCAAAAGGACGTACTGCACAGTTAAAATCCTTTCAAATTGCATCTCAGGTTACAGATCACAGCGCGAAGGTAAAGCAGTTTGAAGCATTTCTTAAGAAATATCCGATTACCGAATTAGAGGGAGGGCAACCTTTTTTCTACAGGACTATCTATAATTTCTTACTTGAAGACTATTTTAATAACGAAGAATATGATAAACTGAAGACGCTCTTGCCTCAACTGAATTTTGCAAACCTGATCGAAGGCTATCACTTTACCATTTCTAAGGCCTATCATTATAAGGCTGTTCCCTTTCCGGTTTTAAACGAATTATCTCAGGCTATCATCGCAGAACTGCTTGCCAAACTTGATGATGCATCCTATGTACAGGGGATCTACTTATCGCCGCAACAGGCACTGAATAATGCACAAGAACAATTAAATCGCAAACTAAGGGTACAAATGCGTATCTCGGCCGAACTGAATAAGCCCAGTGAGGTAATCAAATATGGGGATTATCTTTCTTCAGAAGCTAAATACACTGATTCTGAGCTCAATGAAATCTACATTAAAGCCTTGCTTCAGGAACATAAAGAAGTAACGCAGCAACTGGAAGTTGCCGCTGCAAACCAAGCGCTCACTCCAGAATTGAAAGAACTTTTAAAAGAAACTTATACCGTAAAAAAAGGAACCGATGCCGGCTTTGATTCGTATTTAAACAGTTTTAAAAACAAAGGGCTTAAAGACCGGATCCAAAGCGACCTTATTGATGAAGAATCTCCAGAACTGATTTTTGAAGTCCAAAAAGGAAAAGAGGTTAGAATCCCTTCAGAAGATAAAATCATCGTCCTGGATTTCTGGGCAAACTGGTGTGCGCCTTGCAAAAAATCATTTCCGGCAATGCAACAGCTCGTTGAGAATTATCAAAATGACAAAACGGTAGCTTTTTATTTTATCAATACCAGTGAGACTTCAAAAGACTATAAGGAAGTTACAGCCTCCTACTTTAAAAAGTATCATTTAGATACTATGACGGTTTTATTTGATAAGAAAACTGAAAACGCCCAAAGAAACACCAAGACCTTTTCAAAATTCGCTTCCCTGTTCAACTCGAGCGGCATCCCCAGAAAAGTAATTATCAAAGATGGAAAAATACGGTTTACATCTGAAGGCTACTCGGGCAATCCTGATGAGCTCAAAGATGAAATGAATGCTGTTATTGATATGCTAAAATCTGAAAACTGATATGATTAGAAAAACTATACTCTGCATCGCTATTTTTATAGTGATGCAGGGGCTTTCCGCTCAAAAAAAAGATATAGACAGCACTGCATATCAAGAATGGAAATATATCAAATCTTCTGAAATTTCCTATACCGGAGATTGGGTTGCCTACAACACGGTGTATCAGGATTTTGAAAAAGAAAATCCCCTGCAAACCTATATCGTTAATACCAAAACCTCAGAAAATCAGGTTCTAAAAGATGTAAGCTCGGTTAAATTTGTTGGGACGGGTAACTGGGTGCTTTATGAAAAGAAGGGGCAAAATTACCTGCACAATTTAGATACAGAAAAGTTTAGACTCTGGCAATCTCAAGCCTACACAAATGTCCTCAAAAATACTGATTTTTTGTACTATACCACTTTTAAGGCTTCGCCAGATAATGCCAATACCCAATTGGTCATCTACGACCTTAAAAAAAACGACAGCACCAGTCTTGACAAACTGCTTTCCTATAATTTTTACGGTTTAAACAAACTTGTATACGCCCAGATGGTAGGAGATAAAACGTTTTTAAAATCAGGTCCCATTAATGGCCCTTATCAAACCATCTACAGCTGTAAGGCTTCAGAATTTGGCAATTACAACCTGAACCCCGACGGTTTGGCGGTAACATTTACTACCCAAATCAACGGGCAAGCAAACATGCTGCATTTTTTTGATCTAAAATTGAAAAAACACGAGGTTGTTTTAGATTTTGAAAATCTTCAATTAGACGATGCAAATTATTCCGTATCCCGAATAGCCTATCCGGTTCAAAAAGATACCCGTTTTGTGTACTTACAACTTCAGGCTGAATTTGATAAATACAGCTCACAAGCTATCCCAAAAAGTAATGTCGACATCTGGAAATGGGACGAAGGCACTATGTTACGCAGGGAAGCAAAAATACGCAACTCGAAACCCATGGTAAAAGACCCTGTGTATGTGTATGATTTACAAACCAAACAACTTAAAAAGCTGGCTACAGACTACGATCATATTATTAAGCCCAATACGATAAATTTTTCTAAATTTTTCAAGACCGATAATACGCCTTATCTCACAGAAGTAGACTGGAAGTTTAATGAACGTCATGATCTCTATATCCTAGATGCTCTTACCGGGAACCAAAAGCTTATCAAAAAAGGAATCAACAACAATCCCATCTGGAGTCCTTCTGGGAACTATGCTTTGCTGTTTGACGAAACGCAAGAAATTTGGCTGGTGTATGATGCCACCACACCAGAGCAGAATTTTAAACCGCTTCTTAATTCCCCTCAGGATTCTTTTGTAAATCAGTCACAAGATACAGGGCACCGCAAAGATGCTTATGGCGCAGCCGGGTGGATAAACCATGGTAACACAGTGCTTCTCTACGACCGGTATGACATTTGGGCTTTTGACCTTACTGAAAAGCAAAAACCCTATTCCCTAACACAGGAATATGGACGAAGACATAAAGTTGAACTGAGGTTTAACAGCAATGATTATATTGAAAAAGTAGATCTGGAAGGTATCATTTTAGAAGGGTTTGACACTACTACTAAGGCAAGAGGTATTTACCGTCTCAGCTCCAAAAAAGTAGAGGCTTTAGCACAAAATGCCGATTATAATTTTGATGTAATAAGCATTTCAGGTAATGAAAAACACTACCTCTTTAATAAAGAAAACTATAGCACATTTCCTGATTTATGGATAGCAGACCAAAATTTTAAGAAACGAACCATGATTACAGAACTCAACGGTCAACAAAAGGACTATAAGTGGGGCAAAGCAAAACTTATAAACTGGAAGAACTTTAATCAGGAATTAAATGAAGGGATTTTATATGTCCCTGAGGATTATGATGCCTCAAAAACCTATCCTTTGCTTGTTCATTTTTATGAAAAACATACACAGGATTTACACAACTATCAAATACCTGAGTACAGCTCCAGTAATATCAATATACCCACCTATTTAAGCGAGGGTTATTTAGTATTTCAGCCAGACATTCACTACACGTATAACAACCCCGGACTTAGCGCCTATAATTGTGCCATAAGTGGTTTAGAGTACCTTATAAAGGAAAAAATCACGGCTAAAGGTAAAATAGGCATCCAAGGCCACAGTTTTGGAGGATACGAGACTTCCTTTGTTCTAACCAAAACAGACCTATTTACCTGTGCCGTTGTAGGTTCTGGAGTTTCTAATTTCACATCGAGTTATCTCGGCTACAGAGGTAATGGATTGTCTAATATGTTTAAGTTTGAAGCAGATCAATACCGAATGGAAGGTTCCCTTTTTGAAAACCAGGACGCATACATTCGCAATTCAACCGTATTTCAAGCCGATAATATAACCACCCCGGTTTTGATTTTTCACAATAAAGGAGATACTTCTGTACCTTTTGAAGAAGGCTTGAGTCTCTTTTTTGCTTTAAGACGGCTTTCTAAACCAGCTTGGTTAATCAACTATAAAGATGAAGCTCACACTTTATCTGAATTATCCAATCAAAAAGACTGGAGCAAAAGAATGCAGGAATTTTTTGATTATTATCTGAAGCAACAGGAAAAACCTTCTTGGATGTGATTTCTAAATATTTCAAACTACAAGCTTAAAACTTTACTGAAGTATTCTGACTCTTTAGTAACCAATTTTAAAATTCTTTCAGCTTATTAGCCCCTAACTATAAATCCATTAATATCTATTTAATCGGGGTGGCAGGTAATTTATAGACGCCTTCACCCCTATATTTCCTGTGTCTAACCGATTAAATAGTTAATCTCTTCACCGAATCATTGATTATACTTAAAAGAACATACTGATAGTATTTAACCGGCTCTAACTAGTATAAAAAAATAATTCTCATTAACCCATTACGGTTATGAGTTATTTTATCAATGAAATTTTATGAAAAATTATAAATAGCCTTCATGCTTTCTTTTAATTTCGAATCATCTTGTTTGTGGCTATCAAATTCGTTAGAAGCAGGATTATAGCTGTATTGTGAAGCCCACTCCTTGTGGTTCTCGATGATCTCTTTGATTGCTTGAGTAATAAAAATTACTTCAGCATCAGTCATTATTGGATGCAAGGAAACCCGCACCCATCCCGGCTTATCGGTTAACTGTTTATTTTCAATAGCTTCTATTAAGTCTTTTGATTTTTCGGCTTTAATCTTGAATAAGTAATGTGCATAACTGCTTGCACATGACCATCCACCACGGGTTTGAATACCAAAACGGTCGTTAAGTAAGCGCACCACCAGATTGTAATGCATACCACTTATATTAAATGAAATACACCCGATGCGATCCACATTACGATTACCCAGTAATTCAACTTTCCGTAAGTCAGAGACCTGATCGTAAAACAACTCAAGCAATTCGTGCTCGCGTTGCTTCATCTTTTCAGGGGTCATTTGCTCTTTAAGCTTTAGACATAAGGCGGTACGGATTACCTGTAATATACCGGGAGTACCACCATCTTCACGCGTCTCTAAATCGGCGTGATAACCGTATTCGCCCCAAGGGTTTGTCCATTTTACATTACCTCCACCGGGATTATCAGGAATGGTGTTTTTATGTAATTTTTTATCATAAATTAAAACTCCACAAGTACCAGGACCTCCTAAAAATTTATGTGGGGAAAAGAATATCGCATCCAGTTTTTGCATCGGATTCTTAGGGTGCATATCAATAGCTTCATAAGGAGCTGAGGCTGCAAAATCAACAAAGCAAAGTCCGTCGTAAGCGTGCATTAATTCTGCCAGTTCGTAAAAAGGAGCTATCTCCCCCGTTACATTTGAGCAGGCGGTGAAAGAACCTATTTTCAGCTTTCGGTCTGCATATTTTTTAAGCTGAGTTTCTAAGGTTTTTGTACAAATCTGTAACTGATCATTGGGTTCCAAAAGAACAACGTCCACATCCAGCGCCATCCACGGTACCTGATTGGAGTGATGCTCCATATGACTGATAAAAACTACAGGGCGTTCTTCAGAAGCTGAAATAGTATCTTTAGGTCTTAACCCCATAATACGATGTAGCTTAGCCAGTGCTCCCGTCATACCCGTGCCGGTGGTAATCAAGACATCATCATCACCTGCATTGACGTGCTGTTTGATTATCGTTCGCGCCTGATGATACGCATACGTAGCTGCTTTACCACTTTCGCTGGAAAACGAGTGTGTATTGGCCATTAATGGCCCTATCTGCTCACAAATTATATCTTCAATAGGTTGGTATAACCTACCGCTGGCAATCCAATCTGCATAGAGCTGATTCTGAATGCCATAAATAGATTCAAACTGATGGTTTAAACCAATGGTATTTTTTCGAAATTGATCAAAATAGTTTTCCAAACTGATTGAGGTTTCTTCGTTTAAGTACATACGTGATATTTTAAATAGAACCTTTGATCCTAAAAATGTAGTTGTATTGAGTTGATTAAAAAAAGAGAGCCCAAATCTGATGATTCAAGCTCACTTCAAATTAAAGTCAACATAAATTAAAAGTCTTTATTTAAAGGCTAATTCAAATAAATAAACCTATTCAAATGCTGCTTTTACGAGAATGAATGGGGTTATAATTATTTTACTCCACCGGCATTAATACACCTTCTACAATAGCCGCATTGGAATTGATTAACGCTGCTGTTGCTTTAAGATTTGCAGCTGTGATGCTTTCAATTAAAGCTATACTATCTGCCTCATCAGAAACAGGCATTCCTTTTTGAAGGTTATTCGCGATATTGCTCAACCAATAGCTATTGTTGCGTTGGTTTTCTGAAACACCCTTCTTGTAATTGCTTTTTATTTCTGCCAACTCCTCAGCATCGATGCTGGTTTCCATCTTTTTCAATTCGGAATAAACAATCTTTAACAAGTCGTCTGCTTTATCTGGGTTACAGTTAAAGCTCACGCTTAAATCATAATTTCCTGTAGGTTCCCAGCTTACAGAACCGCCTACCCGAACACCGTAAGAACCACCTTCTTCCTCACGAATACGTTCCATATACCGTTTATCAAGGAGTTGAGAAAGCACATAAAGCTCCAGGTTATTTTTCTTGGAATACTCCATATCACCATTAAAACTAACACTGATGGTTGTCTGAGGAGTTTCCATTTGTTTGGTCAAATGAACCGGTTTTGTCCCTTGCGCCGGACGCATGTTATGGTTGACAACCTCTTCTGTTTTATCCGTTGCCGGTATACTTCCCAAGTATTTTGTAGCGAGATCAAGCAATTCGCTCTCTTCGAAATCCCCTACAAAAACAAAAGTAAAATCGTTAGCATTGGAGATACGCTCCCGATAAACTTTAGCAGCTCCCTCTAAACTCACATGATCTATGAGCTTCTGATCAAAAAGAACGGCCCGCTTGCTGTAACCGGTAGATGCGAGTGTGAGGGAGTCTTGAAAAGCACTGGTCACCTGTTTTTCTTTAGCAATTAAATTAGTCGCCAGATTTTGTTTTATAATTTCAAAAGCCTGCGCATCAAAACGAGGGGCGGTAAATTGAAGGAAGATTTTCTTAAATAAAGTCTCCAGGTCTTTAGTTTTACTGCTTCCGCTAAGGTTCTCACTATAGCCATTTATTGAAACACCCAGAGAAGTCTCAGTGCCGGCAAGCAATTTTTGAAGCTCAATTTTATTTAATTCCCCAAGGCCTGATTGACCAACCAGATAGGAGGCGATAAACGTATTTGGCAATTCTTCTACCGAAAGTAGCGAACTACCTCCCGGACTGAAGGCCGTCATAAACACCTGCTCTTTATCAAAATCTGTAGGATAAAGTGCCAGTTTTAATCCGTTTGCTAAGGTGTATAATTGAGCATCTATGCCTTCGATGGCTTCCGTTTTTGTTACCGGGCTGCCTTCAAGAGCTGTATTGATAAGCTTTTTATCTGAGCTGGTTTCTTCAAAAGGAGTGAGCTTCTTTGCTCCCACTTCGTCAAGGATTGTTTCAATGGCTTGCTGATCTGGATAGGTGTTTGTATCAGAACCTACCATACTTACCCCTCTGCCTGTATCGCCTTTAAAACGTTTCAGATAATCCAGAATAGATTCATTGCTCACCTTCTCTAAAAGACTTAATTGATAATCCAATTTCCAGGCGTAATCCGTTACCGGCTCCCTCTCAAAGAAATCCTGATAAATCTCACCTGCATAACTGTCGTTGCTGCGTTTTGCTATATTTGCTTTTGAAGACTCTAAACTGGTTTTAAAAGCTGCTTTAGCTCTGGCTAATTCGCCCGGCGTTGCGCCAAATTCTGCAAAACGGTTATACTCCGTCACAATGTATTTAAGTCCGCTAAGTAGACTGTCTTTTTTAGGACGTGCATTCAGACTAAGTACCTCTAGGGGGCGTACAAATTCCTGCACTCCAAAACTCACTCCCAACACCGGGCAATTCTTTTCTAAAACCAGTTCAGAAAACCGGTTGTTTAAAATATAGGAAGCAAAGCTGGCTGTAATAGCTTCTTTGATGTCCTCAACTACACTTAAATCTAAAGGGGGCCGCTTGACAAAATATTGAAGGGAAGGTTCTCCCAGTTCTTTATCTGTAGAATTGATATATACCAAATCTTCCGTAATAGGTAAATCAAAAACAGGGCGCTCCGGCAAGTTCTTTTTTAATGGAATGGATGAAAATACCTTTTTGATTTTAGCCGCTAGCTCTTTTACATCAACATCGCCCACAACCACTACGGCTTGCTGATCTGGGCGGTACCAGCGCTTGTAATAGTCACGCAGTTCATCGTATTCAAAATTATTGACCACATCCATCAAACCTATGGGCATTCTTTGACCATAGTTTGAATCTTTTAAATACCCATCAAGCCAAACTTTTGAATTAGCCCGGAAACCTGCCGTATTACGAGATCTCCATTCTTCATTAATCACTCCACGCTCGTTATCGATTTCTGCATCGGTTAACGATAAATAACCCGACCAGTCATGGAGGATTAATAAAACAGAATCCAGTAATTTCTCATTCGTAACCGGCACCTGATTGATGTTGTAAACCGTCTCATCAAAGCTGGTAAACGCATTGATTTCAGAACCGAATTTCATCCCGTTTTTCTCCAGATACTCCAGCATTTCTTTGTCTTTGAAATTCTGCGTCCCGTTAAAGGCCATATGTTCTAAGAAATGCGCAAGACCTTGCTGGGTATCGTTTTCTAAAACAGAACCTACATTTTGTGCAAAATAAAAAGAGGCCCGATCTTTAGGTTCTTCGTTATGAAACACATAATAATGCATCCCGTTTTCAAGAACCCCGCTTTCCAAATTTTCAGGTCTAACGGGAGTTTCGGATCCGTTTTGAGCACTCAGGGATGTGCTTAGAAGTATAAAAAGAAATAGTAAGGTATTTACCGTTTTAGTCATTGTTTTTGATCTTAAATATTAATAGAGTATTAGTAGAATTAGGTCAAGGAATGTTACAGAACTCTATTCGGATTTTAACTTGTAAAAAGCTAATTCTTATCAAAATAGTGCAAGACCTTTTTTTAGTTTTATAAATAGCTTTCTTATTAAAGACGATTCTAGAAAGCAAAACCCTTATTAAGCCGGTGATTTATTTTGTTTTCCATCAAATGTATTGAAAAGGACCTTTCTTAAGCCTTAGATCAGAATTTTTGATTAAGTAATTGAGGCTATTGTATTGCTGGTTTCTCTATCTAGAAAGTGCTTCTCAAATTTAATTGCTGAAATTTTCGATTCCTTGCTTTAGCCAGCTCAAATACGAGTCGATATCCGGATCGTAAGCTGTAGGCTCATTGAGGTTTTCTCCCTTGTTATCGATCAACACATAATACGGCTGAGCATTTGCTTTATAGTGTTTGATTTGAAAATCACTCCATCTGTTTCCTATGGTCTTAATCTTCTTACCGGTGGTTTCAGAAATATACTGTTCACTTTTGGGCAGGTCTTTTTTGTCGTCTACATAAAGAGAAATCAGCACGAGGTCATTTTTCAATATCTGTGCAATCTGAGGATCCGGCCAAATACGCTCTTCCATCTTACGGCAGTTTACGCAGGCATATCCTGTAAAATCTAGCATCACCGGCTTGTTCATCTTTTTAGCATAGGCCATTCCGTCTTCATAATCTTTAAATGTTACAATATCCAGAGGGCCTAATTCTGCGTGTGGTGGCAATTCTATTTCTGCGTTCAAACCTCCCTTAATATTTCCTACCCCATAGGGAGACTCGCTATATTGCGATGGGGGTGGAAAACCACTGATCCATTGTAAGGGTGCTCCCCAAAGACCGGGAATCATATATACTACAAAGGCCAAAACAAATAACCCCAGGCCGAGTCTTCCTACCGATATATGTGGCAATGGACTATCGTGTGGCAACGTGATTTTTCCGAAAAGATAAAGCGCCAGACCTCCAAAAATGGCAATCCAGATCGCCAAAAACGTCTCGCGTTCCAATAGATGTAATTGCAGCACTAAATCGGCATTACTTAAAAATTTAAAGGCAAATGCTAACTCCAGAAATCCCAATACTACTTTAACCGTATTGAGCCAGCCACCCGATTTGGGAAGCGAGTTTAACCAACCCGGAAAGGCCGCAAATAATGCAAACGGCAAGGCAATCGCAAGAGAAAAGCCCAACATACCCATAATAGGCCCTATGTGACCTCCTCCTGAGGCAGCCTGTACAAGCAGGGTACCTACTATAGGTCCTGTACAGGAAAAAGAGACAATCGCCAGAGCTAGTGCCATAAAAAAGATACCTATAAACCCACCTTTATCGGCTTGAGAATCTACTTTGTTAGCCCACTTATTGGGTAACATAATTTCAAATGCACCCATAAAGGATGCGGCGAAAACTATCAACAGTATGAAAAAAACCAGATTAAACCATACGTTAGTAGATAAGGCATTTAAAGCATCTGCTCCAAAAACAACACTTACCAAAATCCCTAACAATACATAAATTACAATGATGGAGACTCCATAAATTATTGCGTTTTTTATACCCGCTATACGTGTTTTACTTTGTTTGGTAAAAAAACTTACCGTCATCGGTATCATGGGGAATACGCAAGGCGTTAAAAGAGCGGCAAAACCTGAAAAAAAGGCAATAATGAATATAGACCAAAGCCCCAAGTTGCTATCATTATCCGCTTTTTTTGTTGTGTTTTCTGCAGCCAGCACCTGCGAACTCGTATCTGATTTATTGACTACATCTGCAATTTCAAAGGTCAAATTCACTTCAGTCGGAGGCAGGTATTGATCAGTATCGCTTACTGCAAACTCTAAAAAAGCATCAATACGATCAATAGATTCTTTGATAGTGATTGTTTGGCGAAACTCAGCTTGCCCATTAAAAACGGAGATATCCATGTCAAAGACAGGATCATTAATAACTCTTCCCTTTTCTTCTTTGGTATTGCCTACGATGGTGAATTTCTCATTACTATCATCATATATAAAGGTAGTTGGTGTGGGACCTCCCTCAGGTACATTCTGAGAGTAGAGGTGCCATCCTTCATCGATTGTACCTTGGGTTATCAGCTCATAATCGGTTTCTGATTTTTTTTCTACCGATGTCTCCCATTTTACGTGATTTACCAATTGGGCCTGAGCCGATATGGTCGCGGCCAGAACTGCTAATACTAAAAACAATTTCTTCAATGTGCCCTGATTTATTTTAGCGTAAATACTAAATCTACTTCCGTTGGTGGCAGGCATCTTGCGTCATCACAAACCATGAACTCAACCTTTCCCTTAATGGATAAAGGAGTTTCATTTTTTAATCTGACGGTTTGTCTAAAGGTGGCCTTGTTTTCAAAATATTTAATCTGCATTTCAAAAACGGGATCATTGACCGTTAGACCTTTATCTTCTAAGGTGTTCCCTTTCTTGAGAAAACTGCCGTTGTTTATAAAGGTAAATACGGTTGGTACAGGACCATCTTCAGGGACATTTTGAGAATAGAGGTGCCAGTGAGGCTCTATAGTGGCTGTTGCTACTAAGACATACTCCTTATTCGAGACTTTTTCTGCGGAGGTTGACCACTTGACGGGTTCTAAAATTTGAGACTGTCCAACCCCAAAGAAAAATAAGGCGAGGCATAAAATTGTATATTTCATAATCAATTATTAATTAAGCATGAGTGCATTTTATAGAATCGAGTAAATGAATACGCTATTTATAAATGGCCCATTATTATTTTATTGGTTTATTTTAAGGTGTTTCTGTTTCTGCAGCTTCCTTAGCCATAGCAATCATTGTCGAAACTTCAGCTACTGCCGCATTTTCACCACCGGAGAATCCCGCAATGCGAAAACGTATTTGGCCGTTAGGATCTATAATTACCTTCGTAGGTATGGCATTAACTTCAAAAGCTGCCGCCATTGGATTAAGCCTGGTTTCCTTATTTTGATAATCCATATACAACGGGAAGTCGTAATCATTTTCGTCTAAATACTCCTGTGCTGAGGCCAAAGGAGCTTCATCCCTTTCAAAGGTGTGTACAAACAAAAACTGGACATCAGGATCTTTTCGATATTTTTTAAGAGCCTTTTTCATAGAAGGAAAAGATTTTTTGCAAGGACCGCACCAGGTTGCCCAAAAGTCTATTACCAATACCTTGCCCATCAAATCCTCTGATGTTACAGTATTTCCTTCACTGTCTGTCACCTTATAGGAGGGCGCCTTAGTATCTATAACTATTTTATCGAGATGCGTTTTAATACTGTCAATCATTGTCGCTTGAATGGCTCCTAAAAATTCTTCATAACCATTTTCATTCACCTTCTCATAGGACTTTTTGAGATACTCCATTACCAGATCATCAGACTGGCCTTTTTTTACTGTGCTGGTTAAAATTGGTAGTGCCTTATCATAATTACCGTTGTCTGCCTGTATTATGGCGTAACTGTTCAATAAATTGTCACTTCTTCTTTCGTTTAAATCGTAAGCCCTCTGAATGATCTCTAAAGCAGCAGAATTGTCTCCGGCTTCCCGCTTATTCCACGCACGTTTCAATTGTAAATCAACAACTGTGCTTTTTATTTGTTCTGCACGCCTAATTCGGTCTGTAGCTTCGGCGATTTCATTCTTCAAAAACTCTTCTGAATCTTCACCATTTTTTTTCATTACTTCTGCCACATAGCCTGTAGCTAAATAGCGATACATATCATCACTCTGAAAATCAGCATACCATTTTTTAGATTTTTCAAGATTTCCTGCTTGTGCATAGGAGGCAACGACGTCATAATAATACATCCCCATATCACTCTTTTTATTGGGAAACCGCTTTATCATTTTTACCAAAAGCACTTCCTTAGCTTTAGGATTTTTGTCACCAACCAGAGTATTCCCAGCACGAACGAATGAAAACCTTCCTTTAGGATATTTAGTAATAGCTTCTTCTACCAGAGCTTCTGCTTTAGCCTTTTGATTTTTTCGATCATAATATTGAACAGCCAGTAAGTAGCCTTCTTCGTCGTTACTTTTTAACATTTTGATGATTTCCTTTTCAGCAGCAATGGAATCTTTTGTATTTAATAAAGCCTGCAGGCGTGGATTGCCACCATAATTTTGGGCAAGTCCTTTATAGCAATACAGTAGCAGAAGGCATATTAAAACAGTATATCTTATAATTTTTTTCATAGTATAAATTTTTTTACTTGGAATAGTCGATTCAAGCAGATGTTAGAACCTGGCTCAATAAGGTATTGTGAGGTTTAATATTCAAACCCCACAATAAGTATTTGGAATAATTAATATCCAGGGTTTTGATCCCCTACGGTCATATAAAAATTGAGTTCTAAGATATCTGCAGGAATGACCTTTTTTAAACTTGAAAATCTATTCTTCCAAAAAAAATCCTGAGCATTTGAACTCTTAAAGAGTAATGCTCGAAATAAGAATTAGAATGATTTTGCCAAACTACTTATCAAAGATTTCCGCTAATTTTTGATGCAGTCCTTCTTCCCGTAAATTTGTAGCCACGATCACCCCATCTGGATCAATTAAAAAATTCTGGGGTATAGCAGAAACAGAGTAATCCTCAGCAGCTTGATTTTTGAAGCCTTTTAAATCTGAAACATGTTCCCAGGGAAGACCGTCTTTATCAATGGCCTTTTCCCAAAGATCCCGCTTATCATCTAAGGAAATTGCTAAAATCTCAAGGCCTTTGTCGTGATAGGTATTATAGGCTTTTAAAACATTAGGATTTTCCTTGCGACAGGGTCCGCACCAGCTCGCCCAAAAATCTACTAACACATATTTGCCTTTATAATCTTCAAGACCTATTTTTTTTCCTTCCAGGTCAACCTGATTTTTAATAGCTGGAGCGATACTGCCTATAGCTACGGCTTTATAACCTTCTAAGGCTTCTGCAAGTTCAACTCCATAATAGGAATCCTTGACTGAAGGGTGAAGCAGGTCATACAACTCCTGAGCCTTTTCCGGATCTGGATATTGAATATAGCGCTCTTTAATAATAAGTGGAGCAGCAAGGCTGGTGTTGTTTTTGGAAACATACAATTTACTCAAGCTATCGCTGAGCATACCAAGATCCTCAAATTGTTTATCTATCATTGTACGCTCATCTTTAGACAGTTCACGTTTTCCACCTTGGTTGAGAGAGTCCAGTAAACCATAAACTGGTCGAGCTTTGAGACGAACCTGATTAAAATAATTATCGTAATAGTCCTGATATTCAGCATTTACTGTTGCCCCTGTTATTTTTCCTTTATATAAAGAATCTTTTACAGCCATTATCGTAATGTCTTCATTGGACAAAATAAAATATAGCGGCCGCTCTAATGTATCTGCTGTTTTTAGGGTGTACCACTTAGCAGCATCCACTTCACCAGTAAAGGAAAAATGGCCTTCTTGCAGTTTTACAGAATCCATCTTTGGGTCTGTCCCTTCGGGAGCATTAAGCTCTTTCAAGTAGACCATACCAGAAGATTGATCCTTAATGGTTCCCGATATTTGGAATTGCTCAGTGGCTTCAGGTTTTTCTTCTGATCCTGATTTTTTGCATTGTACGGCTGTCAGTACAGCTAAGCACATTAAAGATTTAAGAGTATGTCTCATAATAAATGTAGAATTGTTCTTTTTAATTAGTGCTTAAATGCACTTGTTTTTAAGTTTTCTAGTGGCTCAAGTAGATTTGGAACTGATTTGGTCGTCTTTCCCTATTGAAGTTAGAGAGAAGTGCTTCGAATCAAAATCCTTTCCGTGACACATCTCTTGAGCGATGATTTGTATCCTCTAAACAATTTTTTGGCTTCAATTAACTTCTTTAGTCTTTAAATGCCAAATCGATTATCCTTCCAAAACCTTCATATTCACTTGAAAGAGACATTTCACCCGTACCAGACAATGCAAGTTTGTAGACTCTACCTTCACTATTGTCCCAAGTGGTTACTACCATTACCGTTGGATCTAAGTAACTTATTTCCATTGCAGTTATGCTTTCTCCCTCAGGCAGCAAGAAAGGGTTTCCTATTATGAGACCTGATGGAATATCATAAAGGTAAATCGTATTCCCGGCACTATAATAAAAGCGATCTAGTGTCTTGGAAGTTTCAAAGGCATTATGATTTGCGATTTCTGGAGCCTCATTCATAACCCGGTAACTTCTTGCAGGCTCTGCTTGATCCCCTTGAATCTGAAGCATAAAGTATTCATCGCTATCATCCTTCATTATAGCATTTATAAGATAATCTGTATTCCCTGTTTCCATATAGACCATATCAAGACCTACATTGTTCATATCGAACGCAGCACCATCAGGGGCTGGGGGAAAATTTTTCAAGGTTGGAGACAAAGCCGTGGACAGATAAACAAAATATTGTCCTTGTTCATCATAAATTATAGCTGGATATGGTCCTGAATATGGATCTGATCCCTGTGCCACAAAGGGAGCTGCATGATAAGCATCCCCTACTGTAGGAAATGCCATGGCAGCACCATACTTTTTATCCCCTGGAAACCCTCCACGCACCTGAAGATGTACTTTACCATTGTTAATAATCCACCCATTAATAGCGTCGTGCCATACGTGATACTCAGGATTAAATGGGACGGGTGCCTCCCAGAAAAGATCCTGTAAATCAAAGATTTTGAGAAGTTCATTATAGTCTAATCTTACCCCGCCGGACTCTGAAAGAATCACTATTTCATCTACCCCGTAAGAAAAATTGGTCACTACCAGCTGGCGCAATGGGGTGTCTAAAGGAGCATCGGGATTGATGCTTGAATAAATATCACGGAATATATTACCATTCGGAAGGATTATAGACAGATCACCCATCTCGTTCTTCTCTTCCAAAAGTAACCAGCCCTCACTAAACTGATTTTGTACCGTGATAAAAAATTGACCTGTAGCAGTTACTCCCGTATTTTCGTCAGTTACCCGTAAAACGAATTTCCAATCCCCAGTAATAAGGTTGATGTCATATTGCAAATCCCTTTCTTTGGATATGGTGGCTACTACAGAATCTATGGGAGCATTGAGATACTGTTCATCGGTACGAAGCGTCCACTCATAAGACAAATTGCTCTCGCCAGACTGTTGACTTTGCGAAATTGAAGGAGTAATTTCCAAGGTCTCAAATTGAAGTATTGTAGAAGGAGCTTCAGTCTCTTCCACATTTACCTGAACCTCATTAAAATTAGGATTGTCATAAATATTATCATTCTCCATTTCACAACTGGAAAAAAGCCAGATAAATAGCCCAAAAAGGCAAAGTCCATAGAATCGTTTCATATGTTTAGTTCTTTTTGTTAATTATTAATTGGTGATGAATCAGCTGGGAAACGAAACTCGATTTCCGTTTTCATCTAACATTGGTCCGTTTTCTGCTTCATATTCCGAAAGAGCAACAAGCATCTTTTGCTGAAACGACATCATTTCAGAAATGGATGATCCTGTCCCCATGGTGATGGATACGGTCCCCAACGTCTGCACCATAAATTCGTGTTTTCTTTTTGAATACGCCCCGTAAAAGGCATCGGTAAGACCACCTGCCCAGTCTGAAGGACGGGTCAATTGATCTGTTACCGTTACGATATGCTGCAGATTATCATTGTACCCTACATTAAAATATTCGGAGCTCTTTAGTGTGAAGTAAATTTTCTTTTCACTCTCCTTGAGATCTTCTGTCCTGTACAGATATAAAGGGATATAGACCTCGTAGGCATCGGCAGGCATTACAATGGAATTCGGCAAATCAAAATGCGTACCTTTTACAGCCGTTGAGGAATCTTCGACCACAAGGTTAATCTCCCGGTCAAAATCAGCCGCAGTACCCATTACTCGAACCCTCAGTTCCTCTTCCAAAGTATCATTAACAACTGATTCTGGATATACAACAAAAGAATAATTGAGGCTATCCAGATATTCATTACCGGCCAGTTTGTAAAAGTATACGCCCGGCTTTTCAAGATCAAACATCAGCTCTTCACTTTCGGAGCAAGAGATTGTTAACAGTCCTCCGAAGGTCAGAACGGCTAGGACAAAAGAATATATTTTCCTGTTCATTTTTAAGTTTTTAAAGTTGATAATTGATTGGTACATTAACCTCCAAACTCGACTTCCCGTAAGGGAATAGGTAATACGTATTCTTCGTCGGTTACGGGAGAAATTTGTGAATCAATTATATTTTCTGCATCGGTACGTTTATAGTAATAGAAAAGCTGTCCTTCACTGTAGAATTCTTTTCGGTATTCTTTAAAAATCTCGTTTTGCAGAACTTCTGCGCTGAGATCATCTGGAAGCGCAGGGATAAATCTGGCCTGCCTTACCTCATTGATATATTTCACAGCAGTTCCTGGGTTCTGGGTACTTTCTGCGGCGATATAATACATTTCACTCAGCCTTACAACGGGAACTAGGTTTTTCAGTAGTGGGGAGAGTTCATCTTCTTGCCAAAACTTAGCATGAACAAAAATTGATTGGCTAAACTGCCACAATTTATCGTAACGCGGATCACTGCTATACCCCTGTGAAACCTCATAAACATTCTTAACCTTGTCTTCTTCCACTAGCAACTTTGTGTCTGTTGATCCTGATTCACCAGTGCTAAATCTGAAGTATTCATCTGAGGTCTCTCTTAGATCGTATACACTTAATGAAAATACATGTTCATAAGAGAAGGTACGGTCATTGAATTCCCCTGTCGTATTTAATTCTGTCTGAGTCATAAACCTGAAATATCCACTGTCTATTACTTCATTTGCATATAAAAATGCCTGGGATTGATCTCCTTTATAGAGATAGAGTCGGGCAAGTAACCCCTTAACTGCCCAAAGATTCATACGATTTTGTCTAAAGGCTAAAAAATTGTCAGTCCCTCCTAAACTCCCTTTCGGATTACGGATTTCATCCATTTCGGGGTAAGGTGCAAGAAGGGCTTCTGCTTCCTTAAAATCGGCCTCACATTTTTTAAGAATTTCCTTGACACTTAATCTGTCTTCATTTTTAACCGAAAACTCATCTCTATAGGGTATTGCGGCAGCACCGCTTGAAGTTATGGGAGCACTACCAAATAAGCGCACCAGATCAAAATGTAAAAAGGCACGTAAGCTCAAGGCCTCGCCTTTTACTGTACTATAGAGTTGATCAGAAGAAAAAACGTTCCGGTTTGCATCTATATTCTCTAAAATAAAATTGATCTGGGCAATAGCGGTGTACATAGAACTCCATATATCGAAAATCCTTGCCTCCACCTCACTGTCTTCATACCTATAAAGACCAGCGTCATAAAACATATGACTAGAAGATCTGGTATTGTATTGTTGAGCCAAAACATCAACGAAACCCATCGTAAGGTTATCTCCATAAAGTGTTTTATCTGAAATCATTTGATAAACTCCATAAAGCGCATCTTTATACCCTTGCTCATCTTCAAATAATTCATCTTCTTTAACCTCAGAAGCCGGGTTCACATCTAAATAATCTTCACAAGAAGTCAAAAGAAAAATTGCTATAATTAGGGTCGCGACTCTGAGCTGTACTATACGGAATGATCTAAACATACTTATTGTTTTTTTCATAATTAGAATGAGGTTTGAAGTTGAAGTGTAAAGGAGCGGCTGTATGGGTAATCAAGACCACGCTCCCTTTTTACAGAAGAAAGGAAGAAAACGTCACTGGTATACAAGGTGATTTTAGTATTCTGTATCCCAAGTGTTTTGTTCAGTTTTTCTGAAAACCTGTAATAAAATGCAGCGTTATTGAGATTTAACCAATTGTAATCTTGCACAAACCGGGTACTGGCATAAGTAGTAGAATTAATTGTAAAGCCTTCGGGGTCTATCACTCCCTTAAAAAAGGTCTGATCACCAGGTTGTCGCCAGCGGTCATTGAATACCCGCTGATCTACATTAAAGTTAAGATCTGCTCCTTCAACGCGTTCCACTAAGGTTTGATTGTAAGTTTGTCCACCTAGTCTGTAACCAAAATAGAGATTAAGTCCAATCCCTTTATATTCCATACTGGTACCAAAGGAACCTTCAATATCTGCACGGCTATCACCGGCCACGATTTGATTTGCAGGATCATATACAGTAGTGTACATACCATCACGGGTGAGAAAGGCTTCTCTACCCGTTGAAGGGTCAATACCTACAGAAGGCACGGCCCAGATGGCTGTAGTAGACCTTCCTTCTACATATCTGGGCAATGGGTTTGTTGATAATGCGTTTGCATTAGCCTCGTTGGCTTCTTCTAATGCATTAGAAATTTTCTCTATAGTACCATTAACATGGAACGCATTTAAAAATAGGGATATCTGGTTTCGGGAATTGGGATCATCTAAAAGAGTATATCTGGTTTTGAACTCCCATCCTTTATTGACAACGTCCCCAATATTCTCACTATATGTAGTAAAACCTGTAGATGGGGCTGAAGTCACACTAATTACACTACCTTGTGTTTTCTCAGAGAAATAATCTAAAGTAAGACTTAGTTTTCTATTGAAGAATTCCAGATCCATACCAAAATTGCTCTTGATGGTACGCTGCCATTGTAAATTGTCATTTCCATATCCCAACAGGTAAGTACCTATATTATATCTATAGTCTCTGTCTGTATAATATTTACTTGTAGTAATCCCCATATAACTGGGAAAGTTTTGTGAGCCTGTATACCCATAAGAATAACGCAGCTTCAAACGGTTTACTGAATTCATATCCTCCATAAAGGATTCTTCGTGCACATTCCATCCTGCACCTAAAGACCAAAATGGAGCAAATCGTTTATTACTCCCGAATTGGGATGAACCGTCATACCTGTAAGAAGCATCCGCAAAATACCTATTATCGTAAGCATAGCCTCCATTAGCAAAATAACCAGCTGTACGGCTTATGCTTTCGTCACCTGTAGGACTAAGACCTTCAGGATACCTATTACCGGCAAGTAATTGATCAAGACGGGAATTGGGGAATCCCTGAACAGTAATTAATTCTTCTGAAAATTTATTTTCAATAATATTCATACCTATTGAACCATATAAAACGTGTTCTTCATAGGATTTGTTTACATTTCCTATAACAGAACCATCCATTCGGGTCATCCTGCCATAACCTTTAAGATATGAACCACGCTCGTAAAAACGCTCCAAGGGTATCGTTGCAAAATCGGTATGTTGCGCAGGTTTAAAATTATCACTCTCATCATTTTGAACCTGATACGAGAACCGTCCTGTAAACCGTAGCCAGTCAAGAGCTTTCCATTCGGCTACGAAATTATTGGAGAAGTTTCGGTATTTGCTTTCATCTACCGTATTCAGGGTAGTATTATATACTGGGTTTATTTGTGAATTCAAAAAAACATCCCGATTGGGAGACCTTACGTTTTCTAAAAAAAACTTGGTTTCTCCAAATTCATCGTAAGGAGCCCAATATGGATTCATAAGCGCATAATTGCGAAAAGAACCATAGGGAGAGTTGACAGCCTTATTGAAAATAAAAACCAGTTCGTTACGAAAGCGCACATCTTTAACCCGATAAGAGAGATAACTGTTAACTGAAAGGTTTTCCCGACTGGAGCCTTTCATCGCACCACTGTTCTGCTGATAATTTAAACCCAGACCATAAAGCACGTTATCTGAAGAGCCCCCATCTATATAAACATTCTGCTGGGTACCTATACCATTACGTACTGGTATTTTTAGCCAATCGGTATCCACTCCACTTCTGGCAGAGCCTAAGCGTTGATTATATAAAAAGTCATTCTCTTCCCTGAAAAAAGGAAAGTTTGAACGGTAGATTCCCGCCGCTTGTTCTATTTCGAGCTTCTGTTCTGCATTTAGCAGATCATAACTACTAAGATCAGGATTTTCCCAAGTAGCACCCCCAGTATAACTCACCCTAAAAGTTCCCCCTTTTGGAGTGATAGTCTCAATAACCACAATACCATTAGCTGCCCGTGAACCATAAAGAGCAGTTGCAGCAGCATCTTTAAGGATGGTAACACTTTTTATACGGTTCATATTAATGTCATTGATCCGTTGCAAGTTCACCTCAAACCCATTTAAAATGAAAAGAGGAACATTTGGATCATTGTTATAATTAAAAACATCTCCATTGTTTGAATTTGCTAGATCAGGAAGGCTATTACCGCCTCTTATGACCACACTAGGAGTAACATTGGGGTCAGAGCCCAGGTTGATATTTTCTGTAAGTTGGAAAGAAGGCTCGAGTACTTGAATAGCAGCCAGCAGGTTGTCATTGCTTACACCCTGCAATTGTTCCTGAGAAATAGATACGGCTGAACCTGTATACGTCTTTTCAGAACGTTCAAACAAGCCCGTTATGACGACCTCTTCAAGGCTTTCAACACTAGGCTGAAGAACGACATTTAGTACTTTCCTACCGTCTACTGCAATTTCTTGATCTTTAAATCCAAAAAACGAGAATTTTAAGGTTGCATTAGTTTCCACTTTTAAAGCATAAACACCCTCCAAATCAGTCATGGTTCCTTTAGAGTTACCTTGAACAGTTATGTTGGTACCGGGTAAAGGCACGCCGTCCTGATCTGTAACTTTTCCAGTTACATCTATCAGGTTTTGATTTGTGGGAGCACCCTTAATAACAGTCCTTATAATAATGGTATTTCCTTCGGATAATGAAAACTCGAAATTATTTTTTGGAATAGATGTTTTCAAAAGTTTAGACACTTTTGTTTTTCCCTTATGAATTTTGACGGGAGGGTAATCCTTAAACATATCAGATTGATATAGGAATACAATATCGGTTTGATTCATAATTAATTTAAAAACTTCATCTACTGATACTATTTTGTCTTCATCAATTATAATCTGAGCATCTTGAGAAAGAGCAGAGTTGGGAGTAAAAGCAGAAACAGTGATACAAAAGAAGAAAATGAAAGCTTTCATAAGGACAGGGATAACCCCTCTTTTAAAAATAAGCAGGGCATTAGTAAAGTTTATTTCCATAAATTTGAAAGTCGTTAATAAGTTAATTTCATTAACTGTTAATGATTGATTAATAAGGGTAAGGCGTATTACTTTGGCGAGTGGAACCTTACCCTTTTTTTTATTTTAAAATGATTGTGTTGTTTTTTATCTCATAGTCTGTAATAAAATTGGTGTTTTTGATTAATTTTAAAATGCTTGACAATTCTTGATTTTTTTTGAGTTGTCCATTAAAGGTGACCTCTTTTAACGTTTCCTCCTCAAAATTCACATCTACATCATACCACCGGGACAATACCTTCATTATTTCATATAAAGATTTATCATTGAAGCTGAACAATCCTTTTCTCCAAGCGATTTCAGAGTCGGTATCAACCTCACTGATAAGGAGGTTACCACTATCCTTGTTCAATACAGATTGCTGCCCTGGTTTTAGTATCTCTGCTTTCTTATGAACTGTGTTTAGTTGAATAGTTCCTTCAATAAGAGTAGTAAGAACGTTAGCATCCTCTTTATAAGCTTTGACATTAAATTCGGTTCCCAATACCTCTACCTCCTGGTTGTTAGTATTGACCTTAAAGCGAGCCCCGTTATGTGCTGAGCTGGGTGAAACTTCAAAAAACGCTTCCCCATATACCAACTCCACTTTACGGTGTTCTCCTATAGCAAAAGACTCAGGATATTTAAGCTGAGAATCAGAATTAAGCCATACTTTGGTCCCATCTGCAAGCTCTACATAAAACTGTCCTCCTCGTGGTATGGTTAATGTATTATAGGATAATTGAGGGGATGAGGCAGGTGCCTTTTTATAAATCAGTTCTTTTCCGTTACTTTTTGCAGTATTGAATAGAAAGTCTTTTTCCCCTGCTAAAAAAAATTCCTCTCCACTCCCCAGAGTCAATGTCGCCTTAGAACTCCCTATTTCAATTTGATTCTTCTGGATAGATGTTGTGAGAGCAGGATTTCCCTTGTAAAAAATAGTTGTGAATACCAGTAAAACCAACGAGGCAGCAACACCATAGGTGAACCAATTGGTCTTATAAAAGGGTATACGTTTTACCTTTCCAGTATCTTCAATACGCTCTAGGATAGAGATTAACATTTTAGTTTTTAGGGTCTCCTCTGAGCCTAATTCCTCAACCCACTCATGCTCTTCCTGAAAACTCTCATAATAATTAATGAGGCGTTGTAGTTCTGTAAGATCTGCTTCACCTTTCAGGTATTTCTTTATTAAAATTTGAAAATCTTCTTTGTTCATACTCAAAGCAGTTAATGAGTGCCTTTATATATGAAGTGTATTAAAATGCACTTATCCCCTAATAAAAACTTAACTATTTACTAATTTTAACATAAAAAGCGTTGTAGAATGAACTTTTAGCCATCGAAATCGCAATGTAAAGCGTTTGACTCTGGCGAGAAGAAAAGAAATTATTTTACTCAAAAAGGAGAAGTAACAAGGTAATTCCTAAGGAGGCTCGAAGAGCGTTAAGAGCAATGGTTATGTGATTTTCTACAGTTTTTGTTGAAATATTCAATTTTTTAGCTATTTCCTTGTGCGTTAAACGTTCGTTTCTGCTTAATTTATAAACCGTTCGGCATTTATCTGGAAGATTATCTACTACGAGTCGTATCTGTTTTCGAAGTTCTTTATGGATCAACTCAGTTTCCGGGGTAGTATTTTGAAGACGCTCTTCTATATTTTCAAAAAGCTCAAAACGTAAATTTTTATTTTTCCTAAATTCTGCAAATACTTTGTAACGAACACATGCAAAAAGATAAGTCTTTAAAGAAGATTGAATTTGAAGTTTATCCCGCTTATTCCAGAGGTCAATAAAAATATCCTGAATGATTTCTTCGCAGGTTTCCTTATCGTGCAATAAATTATAGGAAGAAATATATAAGGGTTTCCAGTAGTGATCATAGAGCACACTAAGAGCCTTCTTGTTCCCTGCTTTGAGGGAGACCACTAATTCTTGATCTCTATTGTTTATTTTACTTCCCATTGATACGTTAAAATTATACTAAATTTAACTTGTATAAAAATTTGAACTTGGTGAAAATTAATACACCCTAGATTTTCTCCATAAAAAAGAATCTATTCATGACATTTTTTAAATTATGCTTTGTTTTTCTACGAAATAGATAAAATAAAGTAGCTTATTTCTATAATTATTTAATTAACATTTAAAGTAAATTCCTGGTAAATGACAGATTTAACGTGCTTTTACTTAAATTTTCCATTCAAAATTTCAAGTGTTTTTTCCTGTCTATAGCCTTTAAAGAGCGAAGATCAATTTTAGAACTATACCCCTTATTAAAAAAGATGAAGTAAAACCAAATCGGTTTTTATTTCAAAAATTTACAAGGAAGCCTTTTTATAGAGGATGAAAAGGGGGCATTTCCCTTAAGAATTACATCAATTCTGAAATAAAAATATCAAAGTTGTAAATGGGGTGTATGACTAGGCAAGTCATCAAAAATACTATTTACGAAGTCCCATGATAGCTTAACAAAAAATCTACAGCGGCGCGTATACATGCTTACTTAATTATTGAGAATTGCTTTTGTTAAGCTTCTTGATTAGATTAACCTCTTGTTGTGGATATTCCATACCTTTACCATACCTTTACCATACTTCTTCTATGTACTATCCTCGGGTGAACCACGGGTAAACCTCGAGTGAACTACGGGTGAACCTTGGGTGAATGGAGGTATGAGAATGGTTAAGATGGAATAATTGCATCACGCAGTTCGCGCAGCTGGTAGTATCAAGCTACCCTTTAATATCTAACTTATAGAGAAAAAGAAGCCTTTTTCTATCCTACGCTGTTCGGGTAAAACGAATGAGAAGTACTTTACATCTACTAATATAGAGCATTTATAAGGCCTTGTCAAGGGATAGTGTCTATAAGGGTCTTAATTTGCTCAGTAGCTTTGACTCTAATTCTGCGGATGGCAAACCGCTATAGATTAGTCATCTTCTTCCCTATCCAACATTGGCGCATTTGCTTGTTCTACTATGGGTTTAAAAAGCATACTGGCCTCCTCCCTATAAAGCGGACATTTTAAATATCCCCTCCATTGGAATCCATTTCTCGCCCTTACTAGCTTTAGGCAACGCTTGCTGATACTTCCACATCAGTTTTTCCCATTGCTTTACCTTTGGGTTCTCCAGATCCATTTGCTTCTTTCTTTCTGCATCAAAATCTTCAGAAACTTCTATAATCATAAATAGCCGATTTTCGCATAAATAAATTTCCATATCCAGAATACCGGCGTCCTTTATACTCCTTGTAATTTCAGGCCAAACAGTATTGTGGTACTCTTTATATTCTGCTATAAGTATAGGATCATCTTTAAGGTCACAGGCGTAACAAAGTCGCTTCATTATAAATTATTAAGATTATAGTTTTTGTAAACATCCCTTCCGTAAATTCCTATGATTAGAAAGCAGATAAAAGGCAGGATAAATGAAAAATTCACTTCGGGTACCCCTAAGATACTTATATCAGTATATCCTGAACCGCCCAAGTCTAATATCAATCCCTGAAGCGTTGGCATTAAAGCTCCTCCCACAATAGCCATTACCAGAAAAGCGGCACCAAATTTAGCATCATCACCCTGTCCTTCAAGTGCAATCCCGTAAATGGTGGGGAACATAATAGACATAAAAAAGGAGATACTCACCAAAGCGATTAAACCAACCATCCCTGGAACTACAATCGTTATCAAAGTTGCCAGCGCGGCACCTATTGCAAAAAATAATAACAATTTACCGGAGTCTATATATTTGAGCAATCCGGTTCCAACCCATCTACCGATGAGAAACACCACCAGAGCAGCAATACCGTAATTTACGGCTTCCGTATTTTCAATACCAAAGGATTCTGCATATTGATACAGATAGGTCCAGCACATAATCTGAGCACCCACATAAAAAGCCTGAGCGATAACGCCACCAGTGAATTTACGGGATTTAAAAAGTCGTTTGATTGATCCGCCAATACCTACTTTATTTTCCTGATGTTCATTTTGCGGCATATTAACCAGACTGATTACAACCAAAAAACCAATAACCACAATACCCAGCAACACATACGGATCGCGGATCACCGCTAAATCTGCGGTGCGCACCACAGCCTTGGCTTCCTCACCGAGCGTTGAGTAGACCGTGGTTCCGTCAGGTAATAAATCATCTGATTGCAGCGAAGCCAGAATGAATTTTTGTGCCACGATCAAACCGAGTAAAGCCCCCATCGGGTTAAAAGCCTGAGCCAGATTGAGACGCTGGGTTGCGGTTTTTTCGGCTCCCATAGACAGGATGTAGGGGTTTGCCGTGGTTTCTAGAAAAGCAAGACCGAAAGTTAAAATGTAAAGCGCGGCAAGGAAGAAACCAAACTCTTCATAAGCTGCTGCCGGATAGAACAACAAGGCTCCTACTGCATACAAACCTAAACCGAGTAAAACTCCTTTTTTATAGGAATAGCGGTTTACAAAAATCGCTGCCGGTAGCGCCATGGTAAAATAGCCGCCGTAAAAAGCCAGCTGCACCAGCGAAGCCTGAAAATTGTCAAGCTCCAGCACTTTTTTAAATGCCGAAACCATTGGGTTTGTGATATCGTTTGCGAAACCCCACAGTGCAAATAAAGAAGTTATTAATATGAATGGCAGCAGTACCGACTTGGCCACTACTGGTACTTTAGATTGATTTTTCATAATTGATTATTTGGCCGGAAGCAACGCGCGATCCAGATGTACATAACCGCCGTCAACAAATAGAAACTGCCCGGTGGTATGAGATGATTTTTCAGAAATGGTAAACAATACCGTATCTGCGATTTCCTGAGTGCTTGTCATCCGGTTTTCTAACGGAATGGTATTTCGAATCGCCTGGAGTTTTTCAGCACCATTCTCCAATGTTTCAATCCAATTTTCGTATGCGGGAGTATAACTTTCGGCAATAATAAGCGCATTGCTGCGAATACCGTATTTGATTAGATCTACTGCCCATTCCCGCGTAAGTCCCAACACACCACCTTTGGCCGCTGCATAACCTGAAGTCCCGCCCTGACCGGTAATCGCCACTTTTGAACCTACGTTGAGAATGTTTCCTTTACTTTCTTTGAGCAAGGGTAAGGCATACTTTACAGTAGCATAAAAACTCACCAGGTTAAGCTTTAACGAGTACATAAAATCGTCTAATGAACCTTCAAGCGAAACACCATCGTTTACCCCCACATTATTGATAATCGCATCGATACGCCCATATTTAGCTGAAAGTTTTTCAACTGATTTTTTAATTTGATCTGCATCAGACAAGTCGGTTTGATAAAATGTGCTGTCAATACCTTGCTCGCGCAGTTGACTTTCATATTCAAAACCGCGGGCGTTTCGATCTAACAAAACCGGGGTTGCCCCTTCTGCTGCCAGGGCAAAAATAATCGTATGACCTATGCTACCGGGCATTCCTGCAGAACCGGTTACCAAAACAATTTTATCTTTTAAGTTTAAATCCATGAGTTAAATAGTATAAATGTGCTGGGCATTTTTATAGAAAAAAAGTTTGCGTTCTTCGTGTGATAATTGTCCGGCAAAAGCCTTGGCTACATTAAGAACCTGAGAATAGCTTCCGGCAACCAGGCATACCGGCCAGTCTGAACCGTAAACAATTCGGTTGGGGCCAAAAGCTTCAAAAACTATATTCATGTAAGGCATTAAATCAATAGTTTTCCAGGTTTTATAATCGGCTTCGGTAATCATACCCGATACTTTACAACTCACATTTTCATAGCTGGCGATAGCACGCATCAATAAAGCCCAGGAATCAATATAGCCTTCCTTGATATTAGGCTTCGCAATATGATCAATGACAAATTGCTGCTCAGGGAACAGTTTTACAAACTCGAGTGCCGCCGGAAGTTGATGTGAAAACACCAAGATTTCATATACGGCCCCGGTATCTTTCAGTTTTGAAATTCCGCTTAAAAACGATTTCCGAAGTAAAAAAGACGGATCCGCTTCAGCCTGTACTACGTGGCGATAACCTTTCATCAAAGGCATTTCAGCATAATAATCCAAATCCTGCTGCACAGAATCGCTTTGAAAATCAACCCAACCAATAACTCCCTTTATAAAATCGTTCTCATCAGCAAGATTGAGTAAAAAGGTGTTTTCGTCCAACGTTTGGTCGGCCTGCACCGCGATGCAACCTGTAACATCATGCTCTTGATAAACCGGTTGTAAATCCTGAGGCATAAAGTCCCGGCGTATCACAGCCATTTCCTCATCAATCCAGTCGTGCTTCACCGGGTTGTACTGCCAAAAATGTTGATGGGTATCTAGTATCATGCTTTAACTCTTTACTCGATAATCGAGATTTTAATGTTCCGAGACTTGTATCGTTCTAAAAATGTATTGTTCCGCATAATGCTTTATGGACCTCTAGAGGTAGTTTATTGAATCTCTACCAAAGCTTTGATCACGTTATTTTCGGGCGCCAGTAAATCCTCAAAGCCCGAAGGTAAATCCTTAAAATCAATGCGATGCGTGATATAGGTTTTAGGAGTTATTTTCCCGCTCTTGATGCTATCTATCACGTATTGAAAATCTTCTCGCGTCGCATTACGGCTGCTCATCAGTGTAGATTCCCGTTTATGAAATTCGGGATGGCTAAACGCCAGTTCGCCTTTTTGCAAACCTACCAACACATAACGGCCACCGTGAGCAAGATACTGAAATGCACTATTCATCACATTACGATTACCGGTAGCGTCTATAACCACTGTGGGCATATCGCCATTGGTAAGTGCAGCCAGATGCTCCATCACATCCACGTTCATTGGGTTTATGGCTTCCCAAACGCCGAGTTCTTTTTTACAAAAATCAAGGCGGTGCGCATTTACATCAAGCGCAATCACTCTTGCTCCTGCCTGTTGTGCAAACTGAATCAGACCAATCCCTATAGGGCCCGCTCCCATTACCAGAACGGTTTCTCCAGATCTTATGCCTGCTCTACGCACGCCGTGAGCGGCAATAGCTAAAGGTTCTACCAGAGCAAGTTCATCAAAATCAAGTCCTTCGCCGTGCAGTAAATAGGAATCCGGAACGACTACATATTCTGCCATCCCGCCATCGATGTGCACGCCAAAAACCTGAATAGACGTACAGCAATTGCTCAAACCATTGCGACAGGCCACACAGGTACCGCAATTGAAATACGGAATAAAACTTACCGCATCTCCTTTCTCGAAACCTTCGGCATCCCCTTGTACATATTCTGCAGCCAACTCGTGACCTAAAACTCGTGGATAATTGAAGTACGGCTGTGTCCCGCCAAAAGCATGAATATCGGTACCGCAAATCCCTATTTTGCGAATGCGCAACAACGACTCTCCCGCTTTAGGCTGCGGAATATCTTGTTCTTTTAATAAAAAGGTGCCAGGTTCCTGACAAACAATATAGTTCATAGTAGTTTTTACTGTTAACTGATTTCCAAAGCATTTGCATATGAAACAGCAGGTTTCTCCTTCGGAAAATACACCTCAAGACCTGCTGCAGTTTGCTGAAACTTTAATTTTTTACCGGTACTTACCAGTTTTACTTTTTTGATGGGTTTATTTCGATAAGCAGCATCTGAAGCTAATGATTTTATAACTACGTTTCCACTTTCGGGCCAGCTCATAACCGTAGCGTAAAGTTTCTTGCCTTTGGTCACAAATCTAAAATCCTGCGATGAAAAAGGCTTGCCTTTGCCTTCGTTGAATCCCTGAGCAGTCAAGGCGGCAGCACTTTCCTGTTGGGGGCCTTCTCCAAAAATTTCCCAAGGTCGGGTACCGTAAATGCTTGCTCCGTTGAGACGCATCCACTCCCCTATTTCTTCTACAATCGCACGCTCTAACTCGTCAATGCTTCCATCTCCCTTAACCGGAATATTAAGCATGAGGTTTCCATTTTTGCTTACCACATCGATAAGGCTGTGTATGACCTGTTTGGCAGATTTATAGCGTTTATCTCTGTAAATGCCTTTATCGTAGTGCCAACTCCCGATACAGGTATCGGTCTGCCACGGCAAAGGCTCAATTTCATTGCTTTGGCCTTTTTCAATATCCCAAACCAAAGCTTTGCGTTGCTCTTCATCCAGAATTTTTCCGGTAACCACAGCTTGTGGATTGCCGTCCTTGTCCAGGCTTTTGTTATATAGGTAAGCGGCTATTTCAAGGCCTACATTACTTACCGGCCAAAGCGGCAATGCCGTATCGTCAAAATAAAGTAAATCTGGATTGAACTTGTCTATCAACTCAATCGTGCGATTGTAAAATTTCTTGCAATATTCTTTTGAGGGCGGAGTAACACCATTACCCCAGTTCCACTGACTGTGAATCTTACCATTATCGTAGCTGCCTTCACTCAACTCGTGGTTCTGAGCATACAATTCCTGCGGGTCCAAACCTTCCCACCAGGTGCCTTCCCCATCTTCAACAGTCAAATTTCCATCATAGGGAACTCCCGCCAAAGGACCGTTTTTATCTGCACGTTGAGAAGGCTCATACCAACTCCACGCGTGAGCCGCATGTACACTGAGTGCAAAAGGCAAATCGGCCTTGCGTGCCGCTTTTTCCCAACCGGCAATAATATCTTTTTTAGGTCCCATTTGAACCGAATTCCAGTTGGGCTGATGGGTACTATCCCAAAGATCCAGATTGTCGTGGTGATTGGCCATCGCCATAAAATATTTAGCCCCGGCTTTTTTATAGAGACTAACCAGTTCTTCAGGATCCCATTTATCGGCTTTCCAAACGTTGATCACATCTTTAAAACCAAATTCTGAAGGATGCCCGTAATTCTCAATATGGGATTTGTACTGCCACGAACCTTCCTGATACATTCCGCGAGCGTACCAATCTCCGGACTCGGGCTCACACTGAGGACCCCAATGTGCCCACATACCAAACTTGGCATCACGAAACCAGTCTGGAACCTGATATTTAGAAAGTGAATTCCAGCTAGGTTTAAATGGCCCTCTTTGCTCAGGGTTGAAGAAATTTGCACGTGCCAGCAGTGGGTTTAAATACAAACCCGCAGCTGCCGCTGCGCTTAATTTTATAAGATCCCTGCGTTTCATAGTCTTTCTAAAGTTATATATTTCCGCTTTTGGCTAATGTCTCGTTTAGATTTAGATTCTCAATAATATACGATTACAACGATTTCGAAAAGAATTCCAGATGCGTAAACGTCCAAAGATATTCTAGCATTGTTTATATCTTATTATATAAAAACGACTTATTTTTATCTATTTAAGAACAGCCGTTTTCACTAAAACCTGCAATTTTGAATTCTAAACACTTCACACATACCTTTTCGCTGCTTAACATAGATTGTGTAGAATTGTCAAGCCGGTGGGACTATAAAAACGTGATTAGCCCTTATTATCGCATCTATTATATCGAGACCGGAAGCGGTGTGCTCGCAAGTCCGTCAAAAAAATTGAATCTCAGAGCCGGTCACCTGTATTTGATTCCCAGTTTTACTTTATGTGATTTTAAATGCACGGATTATATGCAGCAGTATTTTGTTCAGTTTTTTGAAGAATCACCAGATACCGGGGCTCTTTTTAAAGACAACAGAGAAGTGATGGAACTCCCGGCTTCCGAAACCGAGGTGATTCTCTTTAAAAAATTGCTGAAGCTCAATCCCGGGCGTGGGATTAACCGGTCTGACAATCCGGAAATTTATGAAAAAGAAGCTTTTTACAAGGAATACCAAAATTTAAATCGAAACATGAAAGCTTCGGTGCAGTTTGAAACCCAGGGTATCATTTTGATTTTACTTTCCCGGTTTATTGAATCTATACGCTATTCAGAAACCCAAAGCCGAAAAATTCCTTCGGTAGTTCTTGATGCTATGAATTACATTCAGCTTAACTTAAACCAGGCCATTACCGTCACTGAACTTGCCGAAAAAGCCAATCAAAACCGGGACTATTTCTCCCGTGAATTTCTAGAACATACCGGGAAACGTCCTTTGGCTTACATTCACGAAAAACGCATCGAACGTGCGCAATACCTTATTGTTACCACAAACAAGACCTTGCTCGATATCGCCATCGAAACCGGTTTTAATAACCTGCCCCATTTTAACAAAGTCTTTAAAAAACACCTCAATAGTACGCCGGGTGCGTATCGAAAGCAAAACCTTAAAATCACCTAATGCGCTGATATGAAACTCATTAAACTCGACAGGCAAAGCCACGATGATTGTTCATTCACAATCAGCCATACCTTAGACCGGCATTTTCTAAAAATCTGGCATTACCATCCCGAACTGGAGCTGGTGCTTATTTTAGAGAGCACAGGTACCCGCTTTATTGGGGATTCCATTTCAAAATTCAATCCCGGCGAGTTGGTTTTGCTGGGGCCTAATCTGCCGCATATGTGGCTAAACGATCCGGTTTATTTTAAGGAAGAAAACAAGGAGCTGCAGGCGGAAGCGATCGCCATACATTTTAAACAGAATTTTTTAGGTACCGATTTTTTCAGCAGACCCGAAATGCGTATTCCTGCCCGGTTGTTGCAGGCAGCACAACGCGGACTCGTATTTGAAAATATTCCGAAAGAGATTCTGCACCAGCTTAAAAACCTCAAAAATCTCGAACCTTTTGAACGCAGCCTGAGTCTGCTTCAGCTTTTAAAAGAACTTGTTACACTAGAGCATAATGCACTTACCAGCGCGGGTTATATGAGCGAGGCCTATAATACCGGGGTGGGCAATTTTGACAAGGTATATGAATACCTCTATAAAAATTTTAGGGAAACTATTAGTCTTGATGATGTCGCGGCACTGATCCCGATGAATCCTTCGGCCTTTAGCAGGTTGTTTAGCAAGTTTCACAAAAAAAGCCTGATGCGTTACCTCAACGAGATTCGTATTGGCTTTGCCTGCAGACTCTTAATGGAGCCGCACGAACGGGTAAGCGAAATTGGTTTTGCTTCCGGCTACAACAGCCTGTCCAATTTCAACAGACAGTTTAAAAAAGTAACCGGAAAAACCCCAAAAGAATACGCAGAAATTCACTCAAAAATGCCCTAATTTGACTGTTAAGCAAAAATAGTATCATTCTTGGTCAAAAAACGGTCGGTAAAAAGAATCAAGCCTGGGTAAATTTGGAACGTTCACTTTAATCACTCAAACCCATGAAAACAGAGGTAATTATCACCGGCTATGAAGTTGTAGATGTACGCTTCCCTACCAGCCAGTTTCTGGACGGTTCAGATGCTATGAATCCCGATCCTGATTATTCTGCTGCTTATGTTATTCTCAAAACTTCGCAGAAAGGTTTGGAAGGTCATGGCCTCACCTTTACCATAGGTCGTGGCAACGAGCTGTGTGTGGCCGCGATTGATTCTATAATGCCTCTGATTTTGAATAAATCGTTGTCATCCTTTACCGAAAATATGGGTGCCTTTTGGAAAATGATCACCGGCGACAGTCAGTTACGCTGGTTAGGTCCCGAAAAAGGAGTGATTCACCTTGCAACCGGAGCGGTGGTAAATGCCGTTTGGGATTTATACGCCAAGGCGGAAGAAAAACCGCTTTGGAAACTACTGGCAGATATGAGTCCGGAAGAACTGGTCTCTTGCGTAGATTTCACTTACATTACCGATGCAATTACCCCTGCTGAAGCGATAACCATGCTTAAAAAGCTCGAAGCCACTAAGCAGGAACGTATAGATCACCTGCTTGAAAAGGGGTATCCCGCGTATACAACCTCTGCCGGCTGGCTGGGTTACAGCGATGAGAAAATGCGAAAGTTATGCCGTGAGGCTAAAGCCGAAGGCTTTAAGCATATGAAAATCAAAGTAGGCAAAGACCTTAAAGACGATATGCGCCGGGCTCAGATTATTCGCGAAGAAATAGGTGACGACCTCAAGCTGATGATGGATGCCAACCAAAAATGGGATGTGACCGAAGCTATCGCAAATATGGTCGAACTCAAAAAATTCAACCCCTGGTGGATTGAAGAACCTACGAGCCCAGACGATGTATTGGGACACGCGGCCATCGCAAAAGCGGTAGCGCCTATAAAAGTGGCGACCGGAGAACATTGCCAAAATCGGGTTATTTTTAAACAACTCATGCAAGCCGGTGCCATCGAGATTTGCCAGATAGACAGCTGCAGATTAGCCGGTGTTAACGAGGTGCTTGCGGTTTTGCTTATGGCTGCTAAATTTGAAATTCCCGTATGTCCGCATGCCGGTGGTGTAGGCCTTTGCGAATATGTACAGCACTTGTCTATGATTGATTATATTGCCATTAGCGGTTCGCTTGAAAATCGTATTATAGAGTATGTAGATCACCTGCACGAACATTTCTTTGATCCTGTAGTTATAAAAAATGGCGCCTATATGCCTTCACAAATGCCGGGTTACAGCATCACTATGAAACCGGAATCACTTAAAGAGTATACATTTCCAACCGGAAAAATCTGGCAGGAAATCGCCAAAACCAAATAAAATTATGAAAAAGCGCGTATGCATTACTGCCCTACTCTTCCTAAATCTGTATGTGGCTTTAGGTCAAACCGACTATACGCCTTCAAAAGAAAATCTGGAAAACAGAGCCTGGTTTCAGGATGCGAAATTTGGCTTGTTTATTCATTGGGGCGTATACAGTACGCTGGGAGACGGGGAATGGGTGATGAACACTCAAAAAATAAAAACAGACCGGTATGAATTACTACCGGATTTTTTCAATCCGCAGCAGTTTGATGCCGAGGCCTGGGTTAAACTGGCCAAGGCAGCGGGTATGAAATACATCACGATCACGACCAAGCATCACGACGGTTTTGCGATGTATGATTCAAAAGTTTCCGATTATAACATTGTTGACGATACACCATATGGCAAAGATATTTTTAGAATGCTTGAGGAAGCCTGTAAAAAAGAAGGTATCAAGCTTTTTGCCTATTACTCACAGTTAGACTGGCATCATCCTGATTACTATCCCAGAGGGAAAACCGGTCAGGATTTGGGTCGACCAGAATCCGGTAACTGGCAAGATTATATAACGTATCAAAACGCCCAGATTAAAGAACTGGCAGAAAACTATGACATCGCAGGGTTTTGGTTTGATGGATATTGGGATCAAAACGATTTAAAAAAAGCGGGCAAACCCTATCAGGATTTTGATCTGGAAGCAACGTATAAAATCATTCACGGCGTGAATTCCGGTTTGCTCATTGGCAACAACCACCATCTTGCGCCCATTGCCGGTGAAGATTTTCAGATGTTTGAAAAAGACCTTCCGGGGAAAAATACAGCCGGCTTTAGTGAAGGTTCTCAAATTGGTAATTTACCCTTAGAGACCTGTGAAACCATAAATCATTCGTGGGGTTTCAATCTACAGGATGGCAATCATAAATCATTTAACGAATTGATTCAGTATCTGGTGAAGGCTGCCGGAAATAATGCTAATTTTTTGCTTAATGTAGGTCCTATGCCTAACGGAAAAATACAGCAGGAGCATCAGGATTTGTTGCTGCAAATGGGTTCATGGCTGCAAGAAAACGGAGAAAGTATTTATGACACGCGTGGCGGCATGTTTCAGGGCACCGATTATGTTTCGACTGAAAAAGACCAAACTACCTATCTGCATGTTTTAAATAGTGATCTGAATACCCTGAGTATCCCTTTCGCCAAAAAACGCGTTAAAACACTAAGTTGGTTTGATGATGGTAAGCCGGTTAAATACAAGCTTAAGAAAAATATATTGACGATCTATCTGGATGAAGCGCATCGCGATGCGGTAGATACTATTATTAAACTCACTTTAAAATAATTTGAAATGACCCCTTTTAATTTATCTGGAAAAACAGCACTAATTACCGGTGGAGCCAGCGGTATAGGACGTGCCATCGCAGAAGTATTTGCTAAAAACGGAGCTCAGGTTTACATTCTTGACTATAATGAAACGCAGGCAAAAGAAGTTGTTGAAACCTTTAGAGCTGATAACTTGGAGCTGCACTATAAAATATGCGATGTTTCTAAAGAAGATCAAGTACAGCACGTGATTGATGAGATCGCCGATGAAAATTCGCTTGATATATTGGTTAATAATGCAGGGGTTGCCCACGTGGGAAACATTGAAAATACCACCGAAGCAGATCTCGACCGTATTTATGCCATAAACATCAAGGGTGTATTTAACTGCGCAAAAGCCGTGATTAAACACATGAAAGGCAAAAACGGAGTCATTCTCAATATGGCTTCCATTGCATCTTCGGTTGGGATCTCAGACCGTTTTGCGTACTCGATGTCAAAAGGCGCCGTACTCACGATGACCTATTCCATCGCTAAAGATTATGTTGATGAGGGCATCAGATGCAACAGCATCTCCCCTGCCCGCGTGCATACGCCTTTTGTAGATGGTTTTATTGCAAAAAATTACCCCGACAATCAGGAAGAGATGTTTGAGAAACTATCTAAAACACAGCCATTAGGCCGCATGGGCAAACCTGTAGAAATCGCGCATTTAGCGCTGTACCTCGCCTCTGATGAAGCATCTTTTATCACCGGGACAGACTTCCCTATTGACGGCGGATTTATAAAACTAAATGGATAACTTTTTAACTGGAAGATTATGAAATTAATACGTTTCGGCGAAGCCGGAAATGAAAAACCGGGAGTGCTTTTAGACTCCGGAAAACGCATAGATGTATCGGGTTTTGGTGAAGATTACACCGAAGCATTTTTTGAAACAAATGGTCTTGACCGACTCAATACATGGTTAAGCAAAGAACTGGACAATTGTCCGGAAGTTTCCGCAGAAACCCGTCTGGGAGCACCTCTGATGCGGCCATCAAAAATTGTATGCATTGGTCTTAATTACGTTTCTCACGCTAAAGAAACCGGGATGGAAGTCCCTAAAGAACCCATTTTGTTCTTTAAAGCGACCTCGGCAATTGTGGGTCCCAATGACGATGTGATCATTCCCAAGGGAAGTGAAAAGACAGATTGGGAGGTTGAACTCGCTGTGGTAATCGGCAAAAAAGCCTCTTATGTGAGTGAAGCCGAAGCTTTAGATTATGTAGCAGGTTATACCCTACACAACGATTACAGCGAACGTGCCTTTCAGATCGAACGTGCCGGGCAATGGGTAAAGGGAAAAAGCTGCGACACCTTTGCGCCTTTAGGTCCTTTTATAGCGACCAAAGACGAAATCAAAGATCCTAACAACCTCAACCTGTGGCTAAAATTGAATGGTGAGGAATTGCAAAACAGCAATACTTCAGATTTTGTATTTAATGTGCAGCAGGTGGTGAGCTACATCAGCCAGTTTATGACCCTACTTCCGGGAGATGTCATTTCAACCGGAACTCCTTTTGGTGTAGGAATGGGCTTTAAGCCACCACGCTACCTCAAACCGGGCGATGTAGTTGAATTGGGTATCGAAGGTTTAGGTACTTCCAAGCAAACTGCAAAGGCTTATTCAGCAATTAAATAATCACAATAAATTTTAGATTACAGAACATTCTATTCTATACCAAAATCCATCCAGTTATTTTTTATGAAAACACGCGCTAAGCATTTCATAGAGTTCTGGATGGTTCTTTTTAAGCAAAATGGGATTTTCGAAAAAATATTCTGAAGCTACCGCAAAAAACTCCGCTTCATTAGTGCCTCCGTAACTGCGTATATCAGATTTATTGTCATTAATGGCCTCCATTTCTCTATGAATTAATTTTAGCCAGGGAATACTATACGAGTGAGCAATAAGTCGCTCGGGGGTACCATCTGCGACACCATCTGTCATATCTATCAAGTGTACGAACTCGTGAATGCCAGTATTGTGCAGATCTGATTTTTTATCAAAACCTTCATGAAGTGCTTTTCGTGAGAGTATCATCTGATGATTGAAGCGTCCTGAACCTACCATCCCGGCAATATGTTTCTGTTCATCTTTATGTCCAAAATTTAGATCATCGTTAAAATGATCTGGATATATAAGCACGGTACTCAGATTAATATAATGCCAGTCGGGAAATGCGAAAACAGGAATAATAGCACTTGCGGCTACTAATAATTTGTCAAGATCTTCTAACTCAAAATCAATACTTTCTATATAAACTTCACTCAAAAATTGCATCATCCGCTTTTGAAAACGCTTCTGTTCTGTAGCGGTGAGCTGGTCATAAAAGTGAACGTGTTGACATAATAAATTATGCCAGCCAGGTGGAAATGTAGCGGCTTTTCGCTTTTGCTGCCTGCTTAGTGTAATAATTGCAAAGGCCAACAAAAGCAATGCAACCACTATAATTATGTAGTTCATAGAGATATTCTCAAATAGAAAACGTTGGATCAAAAATAGTCATACTTAAAACGTGCAAGATATCTGATTTTGAATAATTTCAGAAATAAACAAAAATTACAATAATCACTTAGGTTTTCCAAGTGGGAAATGAGCTGGATTACGGGAGTGGTACTTATGGTCATCACCATAGTTATGGCGTTTACAGGACAATTATTACGATGGGATAATAACGGAGTATGGTCTGCAGTGGTCGCTGCAGAGCAAATGGGAAGAATACCCTTAATAGGCGATTCTATTGCTTATTTTTTATTGGGTGGAGATACCATAGGTGGAGAAACACTCAATCGTTTCTTTGCGATGCATGTATTCTTATTCCCGGCATTATTATTTTTAATCGTTACTTATCATTTATACCTTGTATTTAAAAATGGGATCTCAGAACCTCCTAAAGTTGGCAAACTTCTAAAACCAAAAACCTATAGAAAATGGTATGAAGACATGCTGATGAAAAAAGGGGTTCCTCTTTTTCCAGATGCCATCTGGCGTGATGCTGTATTTAGCGCTTTGGTATTCCTTATACTGGTTTGTCTCGCTTGGTTTATTGGTGCTCCTGCACTTACCTCAGAACCCGACTTGACCAATGTAAATGCCGATCCCAAACCCGATTGGTATTTTACCTGGATATTCGCGCTTTTTGCGTTAATGCCTCGACAAATAGAATCGTATGTTATGTTTTTGGGGCCTCTATTGGGAGGTTTTTTGCTTTTTTCCATTCCTTTCTTATCAAACAAAGGTGAACGGCACCCGTTGCGAAGACCTTGGGCAATAGCCGGTGTTACTTTTATCATACTTTCCATTTGTTCCTTGTGGTATATAGGAATTAAAGCACCCTAGTCACCGCGTTTTGATGCCAAACCTTTATCTAAATATACTACGGTACCTAAGACTTCTAAAAAAATAGAGAAAGGCATAGAACTTTTTAACACCGTAGGTTGTCTCTACTGCCATAAAATTGGTGATCAGGGTGGTATACGTGGACCGGAACTTACCAAAGTTCAAAATAGATTGACCAAAGAACAGATTATCATTAGAATTGTAAACGGTGCCGAAAACATGCCGGCTTATGGCGGAGCATTATCTAAAGAGGAAATGGATGCTATTGTAAGTTTTTTACTAGAACCTGATAAAAAATAAACTACTCTGCACTGAAATGAAAATGCAGAGGTTTACTTCACTGGGAATGGCCTGCTCTCTATAAATCATATTAAAACTAGAGAATTTCGGACAAACAAAAGCTTAACTTTTAATAGATTATTTGGTTATGAAATGTTTAAAAACTCAATGATTCTCTGATTTTGTTTACGATAAAACAGGTTTAGACTGGCACTAAACTGCAGGGAGGTATGGCGTGAAATGAGCAAGACTACAAGATAACATGTTTACTATAAAGTCCAGTTTCTATTCTCTAAAAGTAAAGCGCCCTATTATCTATATTTAAATTTCTAAAAGCAAAGCTATCTAATAGCTAAGCACTTCAACCTGCTGGTTGATTTCTAAAATTCGGTTTTCGCAAACCAGCAGATCGGTTAAAAACTGGCGTTCTTTGATTACCTTTTTGAAAAATAAATTCTTGTAATAGTCAATGCCTTCTTCCAGATTTTGTGTAAATCGGGTAAACTTTTTTGCTTCTCGTTTATTCGAAAAATCGGTGCTGTCTACAAGTTCCTTTAAGTAATTGATATACAATTGCAGTTCTTTAATAAATACATGTGGACGGTAACCGCTTAGCACATTCTTTCGTCCATAAATATGATCGGTGAGTTCTTTTAAAGAATAGTTACCCGAGAAATAGGCCAAATTTGGACCGGGACAAACGGTCACAAAATCCATTTTCTTTACAAAACTGAAATTGTAATTTTTAGCGACACTATTGCACAAACCGGTACATAAACATTCTTTCTGAAACAACAGATCAGCTTGCTTTGCCTTTTCAGTACTCGATAAATCGGAATGTTGAATTTGCTTCAGTTTCAATTTTTGATATTTATGCGAAGCGGTACAAATCGGTTTTTCGGTAAATTCCGTATTCGATTCTAATAATTTCTCGGGGCACGAACTGCCGGGTTTATTTCTTAAAATATTTTTTCTTCGGAATTCTTCTCCGCTAGCTCCCTTCAGGTAATTAAACCGAACTCCCAATGGAGAACTATGGCTTAAAACAATATCTTCTTCTTTCGATTTTTGAAGTTTCCTTAGGGTTTCCTCATCGACATTAGTTACTTCCGGACACAGTAAAAATGGGGATCCCCAACCGGTCGCATCAGCCTGAAAATAATCTTTCAACAAGTTGTTTTCTTCAAAAGTTCCGATTCCACCCTGAACGGTAATCTTTATTTCGGGTAATTCAAAAGTTTCAGCTTCTTCAGTAATAACACTTCGGTAAAGTGCCGATAATTCTGATTGTAATTCAGCTTTATTCTGCTTAAATTCTTCCATTATCGGGCCCATTAAATAACCATCAGTTGCAAAAGCGTGACCACCGCAATTTAGGCCTGATTCGATTCTAAATTCACTTACCCAAATACCACGTTTGGCGAGGTATTTTCCCTGAATTAAAGCCGAACGGTAATCGCTGACTTTTATAGCGATGGCTTTGTTGAATTTTCCGTTGCTATCGGGATGAAAGGTTGTAAAAGAAGACAGATAATTAAATAATCTTGGATTCATTCCTGCTGAAAAAACTAGGGTTGAATTCTCTAAATTACTTTCTGCATACCCTTTTAAAGCCTGTAAGGCATCAGATCCATTTTCTATAACTTCTTTGTTTTCATCGATTTGATCGCTATCAATCTTCGTCATAATATTGACTTCAATCGCACCGGGTGTAACCTCTTTTCTCAACTCAGTTTCCAGATTTTCTTTTTCTGAAGGATCAGTTAGCTGAAGAAATTTAAGGTATTTCTGTTTTAAGTCAGAAACTTCAGGCAGCATTTCGAAATACTTGGTAATTTCTGAAGTGCCTGAAAAAGCAGCGGTTTTCATCTCTTCTACCTTCTTTTTCACTTCTTCACCAATCAGATTCAAATAATCAGTTATCCGTTTGGCTCTAAAATCAGGTTCTTTTTTGCTTATAGGCTTAAAAGGCTCGTTGTTCAATTTGTAATAATACGCACGCATTTTTTCGATAAGGTGATCTTCAATAATTGAAATGGAAGAATTTATTCCAAAATGCGCCACTTTTAACGGTGTGTCTATGGTGTAAGCAATGCCCATTACCGGGATATGAAATTGATGTGGGGATATGGCGTTTTTCATTTATTTTTAGTTTAATACCCAAAGATGAAAAGTAGCTACCGTTTAAAATATGATATATGTCAGGTTTTTAATTTTAGTAGTGAGATTTGAGAAGTTGCCAATCACCAAAATCACTATTAATAGATTTGACTATGCATCTTGTGGATTTGGAAAAGTGATAACCTTCTATTTATACCAACTTTATATCATACTTTAAAATTAAAGTAAACTACTAAGGGTAAGCCTATCTGGCCGACAAAGGCAGGTCCAAGAAGCACTAAACTGAACAATACATTTTTAGAACGAGGCAAGTCTCGGAGCATTTAATCTCGATTATC
>Ga0207888_100109_pt1 | contig 55169 bp, 46 predicted proteins | sample LinPmetageLP43_FD_184055 | JGI IMG/M metagenome (GOLD analysis project Ga0207888, IMG submission 184055) | Marine viral communities from the Pacific Ocean - LP-43 (SPAdes) | ecosystem: Environmental > Aquatic > Marine > Oceanic | place: Pacific Ocean | collected 2010-08-27
TGGGCGCAGCACATACCCATGTCGGATACTGTTTATATAGGGATGGCGGTCAATTCACATGACAATGGTCGATTGGGGAGCGCCTCTTTCGATGATGTTGTTTTATTAAGATTAAGCAGTAAATATTTTAAATCTGATAAGCTTATGACTTTGGTACCTAACCCAGCTAATATTGAGACCACTTTAAGTTTCAATCAAACGACAACTATAGATGAAATTCAAATATTCGATGTTAGTGGTAAGCTTGTACAAACTATTACAGGAGGTATGATAGATAAAAGAGGTGCTCCCGTTAATGTACAGGAGATGCCTGAGGGAATATATTTTGTAAAGACAATAGATGATACAGGAGTGGTATTTTATAAAAAAATGTGGATTCAACGCTAATAAAGAAGAATGTACAAAGAAAGGAGACCATTTTGGTCTCCTTTCTTTATATAATTATAATGGATAATTACTCTTCCATAGAATGGTAAACATTCTGTACATCATCTTTATTTATTTAAATAGCTTATATTTAGATGATTGTGAGAAAATATATTTTAATTAGTTCGTTATTTGTTCGATTTTGGAGTATAAATCTAATAAAAACATAATTTGCTGGTAGAAAAAACTAACCGTGAAAAATAACCTTCGGATTATGAGCCCCAGGCGCTACATACTGCTCTATACCGTGGTTTTGCAACTCTAATTAACAGCGAGTTAATAATCGCCTAAATTTTATAAACTACACACAATGAATGCGCTCTTATACGCGAAAAAGTATCATAAAAAAGTTTTGTTTCAAAAAATTCGTATAGTTTTTTCAGAAATAAATAGTAAGAACCTTCACTATAAATCACTTGCTTTCTATTGCATTGCATTAGAAATTCATTCACCCTAAGGGTGTTATGCTAAATGTCCATTAGCGTAGTCGTGACGTTGCTTTACAAGAAAAAGAGGATTCCTAAATGCATAATTTGGATTAATACTCCAATTTATCTCTTTCAGCACGATCATCCATTCTTTTTGCATCTATCAAATATCCTTTTGATAACCTTTGAAGTATTGCTGCAACATTCGGATATTTTGATTTTATCCTTGAAGCTAATTTATTGAAATACATAGCCTTATTACGTTCTATGTCGCCGCCTTCAAAGGCACCCCTTGAGGAAAAACTTCTCTTGTTGCTGGTGGCACTGGAAAAATTTCTTTTTAAACTATCCGTATTTATTCGCTCGATAATTTCGCAGATTTCATCGGGCGGCCATTCTATACCAGTTTCCGGATACTGAGCCAGACTTTGCCCTATTTGCGCATCAGCGACCTCAATACGATCTGCTTCCTTGGCCAAATCTCTTGCACGATCGATCCAACCCAACAATTTATTCTTATCGATGGTTCCGTCTTTTTCAACCCCAGGAATACCTTTCCATGAACTCAAAAGCTGATAGGCTTGTTTGGAGCGCTCTTGAATATCCGGATCAGCGGTGTCTAGTGCTTCGGCCTCTGCTCTATCATTATCTTTTGGCCTATAAGCCCACTTTAACAATTCAATAAAGAAATCCGGGTTTTCAGTGAGTTCTTTATGAAGAGTTTTGGGACTTCTATGGGCACCATATCTTGCCAATACAGGAAGATACAACCATTCTAAGTTTATGAGCTTTTGGTGCTCAACATCGTCCCTTGCATCAAGCACCTCGAAAATTTTGGAGAGTTCATATTCCCTGAAATTTACTTTTTCATTCGCCTTGACCAACGCGGTTTTCTCTAGTAGTTCAACCAACAAATGCGATGGGATGTCCTCGAAAATCGTATGTCCACTATTGATAATTGTAAAAAATCCTTTAAAATATATCAGCCGTTCTGTACCGTATATTTTTTCCTTTTGGCTCAAATTATGCAATCTAGGTAACATGTTGACCCAATAGTTTTCGACCAATTCTACGTTGGTATTTTCAATAAAATCCCAAAGTTCCTTTGATTGATCCAACGGTATGAACAAATGCGCCAATTGTTCATTGCTAAAATCTCCTTTTATTTCTTCATAGAATTCCAAAAGCCACTGAAAACCATTCTCATAAACCTTAAAGTATATGTAACTGTGGACAAACCATTCTTCAAAATCTCCTGTTTTCAGAAGTTCTAGCACTGCCAACAAAGATTCATGGTTATCCGTAATATCAGCCAACGCCTTGCCAAAACTCCATTTCTCCTTAACGTCGGAAGCTAATTCGATAGTTTTGCCAATTCCCAATTCCTTCAAAATAGCCTTCAAACCTTTTTCTCTTGCTTCGTCAATTTTTATTTCCTGTGTTTTGTAGCGATCGACCGCTGTGTCGTCAACATCTTTAAAGCCCTCTGAAAAATGAGGCCAGTGGTCATTAAAAAGCCATAGATGTTTTTTCACGGTATTTTGAGGCTCTAATTTTTTATAGAGGTCTTCATAATCAGCCAATACTTCTTCCGGCAACGCCCAATCGGTTTCGGGGTATGACCGATGATGGTTTAGGATTTCCCTAATCGCATCCCACGTAACAAATTCGTTCCGTTTCAAATCTGGAATACACTGATTCGCCAATTCTATAATTTTAACCCTATCAGGCGGGGAAAGTTTCACAGAATTTTTTATCAGCTCGGACAATCTGTCATCGGAGTTGTCAAAAATTGAAATAAGTAAATCAACGACAGTAGAATATGTGCCAAAGATTTCATCATAGGTGTACGTAAGATTGACATTCTCGGCAAACAAACGCCATCTCATTTTGTGAGTGGGCTGTGCAACACCCAAGCTATCTGGCAGCATACTCAACAATAGTACCCAACCTAATTCTTTTTCCTCAAATACCGCCCTTTTCAAAACATTTTTAGGAAGCAAAAAACTTTCTTTTACAGATTTGGATGTTACCCTGTTAAAAGATTTCAAGGCGCATCTTTTGCACGAAAGAAAGGTAGCTGAAAGAACGGCTATCAATTACCTTTTGCTTATTCGCACCATTTACAATTTTGCACGGAAAGAATACCATGTGGATGATAGAAACTACCCATTTGGTGAAGGCAAAATTCGAATTAAGTTTCCAGAAAGTGAAAAGATTGGATTGAATAGGGAAGAGGTCCAATTACTTGAAACGGCAGAAGGATTAACACCTGCCCAAAAACATGCGGTCAATACTTGGCTAATGAGTTTCTATTATGCAGGTATTCGAGTGGCAGATGTACTTCAGCTAAAATGGTCCGATTTCATAGATAATCGACTTTATTACCGAATGGGAAAGAATAAAAAACTTGTTTCGTTGGCAAATCCCGAAAAAGTCGAAAAGATATTGGATTACTATGCGTCTAAGAGGAAAAAGAAAGATGATTTAATCTTTCATTACTTAGAGGGAACAAATCTAAAAGATGAAAAACGCTTGGCTACTCGCATTAAGACCATAAATAGAAATCTAAACAGGCGATTAGAAATTGTAGCCGAAAAGTTAGGCATTGAAAAGAAACTAAGCATGCACATCGCTAGGCACAGCTTCGGCAACATTTCAGGGGATAAAATCCCTATTCAAATGCTTCAAAAACTCTATCGCCATTCTTCGATTACAACAACAGTGAATTACCAATCGAATTTTATGCACAAGGAAGCTGATGATGCCTTAGAGAGTGTAATCAACTTCTAGTCCTTTTGTAGTTACTTTATCTAATATATTGACCGATAGACTGCTTCAATTAGTAGGTGTTTAAATATTAAGTAAATTTTTGTGTTGACGCATCTTGATGCCTTATAGAATTGTTGTAACTACTAAATAACTTCATGCAAGTAGTTTGCCTACAAGAAGAATTCTTTTAGGCATTGTTTGATAGAGTGGTTGAAAATGTAGAGGTGAATCGAAAAAATGAGCCTGCCAAATAAATCGATGGGGAGGAAGCAATGGGTATACTTAAAATAAAGTCTACAACCACCTTGCAAAAATTGAGAGATGAGGGAAAAATTGCGTTTTCCCAACCACAAAAGAAAATTATTCTCTACGACCGGGACTCTATAAATGAATATATTGCGGCACACGTGCGCGAAACTTTTTAATCATGGAAGAAAATCTAAAAGTTGACAAAAATTATAAAGAGGCTTTCAATCTTGGGTATGAATTGGCTAAAGAATTGAATTTGACTACGCCAATGTTTAAAGATACTAGTTACGATAACGAGCGTGTTAATGCTATGCAAGTAGGTATGAAGCAATATAGCAATGAAGTCGCTCAAGGGCAGCACAAAGAAAATATCCTACACATAGAATCGGATAAAAAGACATCCGATATTCAAAACATTGATTTAAAGAAGGTTGACCGTAAAGATTTCGACAAAGGATTGGACTTCTCCAGTTAAGTAACAGGAAACTAACTAAATCCTGAACACTGGCTATAGGTCAACATATTTGGTTTTTACACCAACTAGCAATTCCTTACGCAAACAATGGTTTATACTTTTATTTTATGTTAAAATTCTGTCTACTTGTAGGACAATCTTGTAGACAAGTGTGTAAGCTCCCCCTAACTAGAACTGCTTAGTTTTCTAAAACTTCATTAACCATCATGGTGCCTATTCCTATAGATACAATTTCTATAAGCGAAAGTTTTTTTTAATTCTGAATTAAATTAAAAGCGTCTTAAACGATTTATGACTGCTTATTATATTTTTAAAAACTATACTGAAACATCGCTTGTATTCTAGACGCATTACCTTTGTCTTTATTTTGAAGTCGATGATTACCATATAAATAAGCAATACCTACGTGAAAATTTTCTAAAGGTGTCGCGATATAATTGGCTTCAAGATAACTTGCCGATTTATATATATTTGGAAGTTGCTGATTTACATCTTCTACTGAAACATGGCTTCCTACAAGCGTAGAACTCATTTTATCGTTCCACCAATGCTCGTAAGCTAAATAACCTCCTCCGGCTTTTAAAGCAGTTAATTTATTTGCTGCAAGTGAAACAGCATCCAAGCCCAAACCAGAAATATCTAATATATAATGACTTATTCCCTTTCCTGTCACACCCATAAACATCAACTTATCGTGTTTAGTGCCATTTGCTGTTTTAAATGTATTTATATAACCCGCAACATTTAAACCGTAACCGAATTCGTGTTTGGTATCTAGTTCAGCATTAAGATAAGAGATGTCTCGAAACATCTTTGCAAATGACAGTTGTCCCCAATCATCTGTATGTGTAATATTCGACACCAAATCTGGAAATGATACATAGCCTGGGTCATCTTGAACCAATGGTGTAAAATCTGAATTATGGGTTTCTACTGCAATATTGAGTGTGGTCTTTTTGTTTAAATCGTGAACAAAACGAATCATCTCATTTCTAATGGTAGGTGAAGAATTCGCACCTTGAAAGTCTACTTGATTTGGCGTCGCTTCCAGATTTGCAAAGGTGGTCCAATCTCTACCAATGTGGAATTTCCAAACATTAATGTATGCCAACCGTAAGCGAAGACTATAATTATTTAAAGTTTCTGAAGAGTAAAAATCGGTTTCTACATAGGTATGAATATGTTCATTACCTGCTGTAAAATTGCCATCAAAACCTACCCGTGTTTGTCTTGCATCGAAAGACAATCTCGACTTTTCTTGTAATTTATTAGGATTAACAGGAATGTCAGAATTTTTAAACGCGCCTGTGTTTTTAATATTTGGACCAACATCGAACGTAATAACCAACTTTACATAGCCAGAAATAGCGTATTTTTGATATTTTGGCTCTGGTGATTGTGGGTGTCGTATTTGTTTGATACTCAAAGAGTCTTTATTTACTATTACTTTTTCCTGTTGGGAAAAGCAATTTATAGTAATTAAAACACCTAATAAAATGAGTGATTTCTGCTTCATGAGTTCCTATTTAAAGTTGGAATAATCCCATTGGTATCGCATGGAAACCTAAACGTTTTACTTCATCTTCAATTGTTTTTATTTCTACCATTTTAGAAGTATGCATTGTGAATTTTACGGAAATTTTTGAGATTCCAAAATTACATTCTTAACGCCATCTTTTTTAATTATCGCATTAAATATTTTGTCTAAATCTTCCTGTTTTTGTGCATCTGTTCCAAAAACCTTTCCGTGGTTTCCTGGGATTGTAAGCTCCCCCTTAAACCGAACTGTTTATAGGGAGGAGGTCATAATTTTAAACAGTATGAGAAAGAGTAAATTTTCACCCGTCCAGATTGCATCGCCCTGATAGACCATTGATGCTTCGTTGATGTTTAAATGTAACCATCATTACTTGCTTTAATACTCAGGCTTTTTGTACCAAAAGGGTCAGACAATGTTGCTATGGTTTGAGCTTTTTTAACATAGTCGTGAATATTAATTTTCTTATGTAAGAAACCCGAACGTTCTTCTTTTATCCAATGGTTTTCAGTAATTATTATTTACTGTTTTTGGTACGTTATTAACCGTTATAAAATCAGTTATAGGAATTGCATCACTTTGATTGCCCTTTGTGGGCACAAATTGAATGCCCACAAGTACAATTAATAGTACAATGGCAATTCTTTTAATAAATTTCATACTCCAAATGGTTTATTAATTGATGTTAATTTTGTTTTTAGTTCTTTGATTTGGTTTCCATTCCCATTTCCATATTACCTTCATTATCAGTATGCGACTTCATAAAAAACCGTTCCGCAACAAATATTAATATAATTCCAATTGCCGCAACTATAAGCACCATTGGGTCATTGAGATATTTTAAATAAAGAAAGGCAACGAGTACGGCTATATCCATTACAATGGCTATTAACGGAATGATAGGTTGAAATTTTACATCCTTTTTTAAGTGGCGGAAAAGCCCCCAATGAATAGCTATATCCATTATAAGATAAAAAATAGCTCCTATAGAAGCAATCCTCGTTAAATCGAACAGAACAGTCAATAAAATAGCAAGAGAAGCCGTAAATATAAGGGCTGGATTTTTAAAATTTCCTAATTTTTTTAAGGATGGAACTTGCTTCATATTACTTAACATCCCTAATAAGCGCGATGCAGAAAACATACTAGCTAAAACTCCAGAAAAGGTCGCTACAATTGCTATGGCTATAGTAATCCATAAACCCCATTCTCCAAAAACGGGTTCTGCCGCAGCTGCCAACGCATAATCTTTTGCTTTGATTATTTCAGGGATGCTTAAACCTCCTGCAACAGAAAGTGCCAATGCTACATATATAACAGTGCAGATAAGGATTGAGTACACAATAGATCTACCAAGGTTTTTATGAGGATTTTTAATATCTCCACCTTGATTCGTGATTGTTGTGAATCCTTTATAGGCAAGGATTGATAATGCCAGTGCTGCTACAAAGGCAAGTCCTTGTGGCATAGTTTCAGAATTATTAGGAATATAATCCCCTGTAATATCTGCAATCCCAGAAATTATTAGGCCTACAATGGCGAGCAATGCAATACCTGCAACCTTAATAATTGCTGTAAAGGTTGCTGTTGCTCCAATAACTTTATTACCTAAAATATTCAATATATAGGCAGTTACCAAAAGTAGAATACCAAGAATGGACGCATAACCGGCAAAACTTTCGGGAAATAGCCGAAGCGTGTAAGCTCCAAAAGTACCCGCCACTAAACTTTCCGAAACTACCATTGAAACATACATCAACAAGGAAAAGACACCCGTTGTGGTTCCTGGGCCGTAGGCTCTATTGAAGAATTTAACAACACCTCCAGAGGATGGAAAAGCATTGGAGAACTTCACATAAGAATATGAACTAAATCCTACCACAATGGCACCTGCAATAAAAGCAACTGGGAATAGGTCTCCAACCAACTCCGCTATTTGGCCCATAAGGACAAATATTCCGGCACCAATCATTACACCTGTGCCTAAAGATATAGAACCTATTAGGGACAGTTTATTATTTTCTTTTATGGGAGTCTCTTTTATAGGATTTTTCATTTCGTTGATTTCTCAGGTTTTATTTTAAATATTTTCTATTGGCTTACTTGCTGAATATAGCTAAAATACTTACCAATAAAGGAACGATTATCAGTAGGACTGCCAAGTATTGAATAATTGCTACGTATTTATAATTCATTAAAATCGAACAGATAACCCAGCTCCTCCTCCAAAACGACTATCGTAACTCCCCATTAAAGAAAAATCTCTGGACAACATATACTCCGCACCAGCAGTACCTACCTTTTCAAAAATTGCAGAATCAACTAAAATATCACCACAATAGTGCATATCAATAGTAAATGACATTGTAGAAAGAAATACTACAATAGCTGTTAACAAGGATGATATTTTACGAAATGTCTGTTTCATTACTGGTGTTAAAATTCAAAAAGTTTAATGATTTATGTTAAAAAAAGACCCAAGTAAATACTTAGGTCGTTTCTCTTTAATCTAAAAAAAATAGCGTTTATCCCAACATTGCCAGCAACTTCTCAGCGACTAACTCAGATGAAGCTGGGTTCTGTCCAGTGATTAAATTACCTTCTTGAACTGAATATGGATTCCAATCTTCTCCTTTGGAATAAATTCCACCATTTTCCTTCAACATATCTTCTACTAAGAAAGGTACTATGTCTGTTAATTGTACAGCTTCTTCTTCAGTATTGGTGAATCCAGTTACTTTTTTTCCTTTGACTAAAGGATTACCGTTAGTGTCTTTTGTATGCTTGAATACTGCTGGTGCGTGACAGACTGCTCCAACTGGTTTATTATTGTTGTAGAAACTTTCAATTAACGCAACAGAGTTTTTATCTTCTGCAAGATCCCATAATGGACCGTGACCACCTGGATAAAAAACAGCATCATAATCAGCTTGATTTATGGTGTTAAGTTTTAATGTCTTGCTTAATACGGCTTGGGTTTCTTTATCTTTATTAAAACGCTCCGTAGCAAGTGTGCTAAAATCTGCAGTAGCACTTTTAGGATCAATAGGTGGCTGTCCACCTTTTGGAGAAGCCAAAGTAACAGCAACGCCTTTGTCTTTTAATAAATAGTATGGACTTGCAAATTCTTCAATCCAAAATCCTGTTTTTTCTCCTGTGTTTCCTAATTGATCGTGACTTGTAAGCACGAATAATACTTTTTTCATAATTTTATTTTTTTAATCTGAGGTAACTCAGAATGATTATTATTTAATCTAATACAGTTACTAAATCTGCTGTACTCTTTCTTACTTTAACTAGATCTACTAACCAATCTTCTTTTGGTGCTCTCATTCCTATTGGTAAGAGTACAGCACTGCGTAACCCTTTTTCTCTTAGACCTAATATTTTATCTACAGCAGCAGGATCAAAACCTTCTAATGGAGTAGCATCAAGGCCTTCATAAGCAGCAGCAGTTAATGCTAAAGCAAAAGCGATATAGGCTTGTTTTGCTGCGTGGTTAAAATTTTCTTCGGCATCTTTTTGAGGATAAGAGTCTAATAGCATTTGTCTGTAATTCTCCCATCCTTCGTTTTTAAATCCACGTACCTCATTGGTTAAATCAAACATATGGTTAATTCTATCTGCTGTATACGTGTCCCAAGCAGCGAATACTAAGAGATGAGAACAATCTGTAATCACGGATTGATTCCAAGCTACGGGCTTAATTTGTTCTTTAATCTCTTGGTTGGTAACCACGAAAATCTCAAAAGGTTGCAATCCACTTGACGTTGGAGCAAGGCGAGCAGCTTCTAAAATTCTATCAATTTTTTCCTGTGCTACTTTTTCGCCGTTCATTGCTTTTGCAGCGTATCTCCAATTTAATTTATCTAATAATTCCATTTGTATATTGTTTCTTTTTTTATAACTTAATACTGTTCCAAGCTGCGTGATAAGCTTCCTCGATATGATTTTCTTCTATTTTAAATGCTCCCTGTTTTTGCATTACTATTAAAAATGACAATGGATTAATAGTATAAGCATAAAGTAAATAATCTGACATAGGCTTGATTATCTGCTCATCTTTACCTCGTTGCCATAAATCAAGTAATGGTTGCAGGTGCTTTATGCCTTCTTGTCGACTAGCTTCATCAATGATAGGCGTATTGTCACATTGCGCTAAAAAAATCGCATTTTCTGCTTGTTTTGTCTTGAAATCCGCAATTCGTTTCCAAACAACTTCGAAACCTTTTGCCACAGACATGCTCTCTATATAAGATTCAAAAGCATATGCTGTAAATGATTCCTTAACCTCTATATATACTTTATTTACAAGATCTTGTTTGTTTTCAAAATATAAATAAATAGTAGCTGGAGAAACATTCGCCAATTTCGCAATTTTTGAAATGGGTGTAGCGTGAAAACCATTATTATTAACCAATGAGATGGTTGCATCAACTAATGCCCTTCTCTTTATTTCACTTTTCGATAATTCAGTCATCTTATAAATTCTCATACAAAAATACAACTAAAAATGAACGTTCATTCTTTTTTATGATAGCCTTAAGGTTTTAAGTTGAGATTTCGCAGGTATTAAGTTCTCGTCAATATACTTTTGCAAAAAAATGATAAAATAAACTACCCGCGTCAGGCAGACGGAGTGTCAAATTTGAATTTTAATCTCTACAATGAAAACCTAAGGTATTAATACTTTCCCCTTAACACGAGGTAAGCCTCCTTGAACAATTAGTGATAAAATTTTAAGCAAATCTTAAGAAAGCCCTAATAGAATTCTAAATTTAGAGCTTAACTTTTGTCCATGCGAATTTTAATAGTAGAAGACGAACCAGGCATATTTAACTTCCTCAAACAAGGTTTGGAAGAAGAGTCATACCCGGTAATATCTCTGTTTGGTCTTTCCGCTATAGTGCTCCTGTAGCTTGGGGAACTATTTTAAGAGCGATCATTCTAATTATTTTAATGATTTCTTAGGTCGTTGTTGCCCTATTCTAATCGGTGATGCTCCAATATGTTCAGATTACCATCAAATTCATATAGATGAGGAATCCCGGTATCCACTTCGACTTTTTCAATATCGAGAGTCGAAATATGTTCTAGATGCGCTATCAAGGCGCGCAATGAATTGCCGTGTGCCGAGATGAGTACTGTCCTGTCCTTTGCCAATTGGGCTGCAATTGCCTCAAAAAAGTAATTGACGACCCTTTTCGAGGTATCCTTTAATGATTCGCACAAGGGCAGCAAAGAGGGATTTACCTGTTTATATTTCGGATCAAATTTCGGATTTCGTTCATCTTCCTTGGATAGAATAGGGGGGCGTGTGTCATATCCTCTTCGAACGTTCAAAAAGAAATCTTCCCCTATCGCATTGCGAACCTCTTCCTTGTTCTTGCCCTGCCAATCCCCGTAGTGCCGTTCGTTCAGTTTCCAATGGTAACGGGTGTCCACGTGCATCTGTTCGGCCGTTTCCAATAAAATCCAAGCCGTTCGGATGGCACGTGTTAGGTAGGAGGAAAAACATATATCTATTTCAATAGTATTACGCTTCAAAATCTTACCCGCATTTTTGGCTTCTTCGATGCCTTCCGGGGCAAGGTCGATATCCGTCCATCCGGTAAATATATTTTTTAGGTTCCACTCACTTTTTCCATGTCTTACCAATATCAATTTTCCCATTTTATTTTTTTTTAAATTGCGTTACGGTTCTATCCCATTATTGATCTTGCGTTCATGTTTCCCTCCGTTTTCCCATAAATGACAGTATTTTAATATGGGAATAAATAAAAATTCCTCCGTAGTATAATTTACTTGAAATTTCGTTAATAAACTCGACTTTTTCGTGTTTTATAATGTTTTTAACGCCTTTGATAAATAGGTGTAACTTTTGCTTTGCAATGCTACCTTGAAATTTTCCAAATGTGCCGCGTACCATAATCGACCCCGAATTAAACATAGATTGTATTTCTTCGACCTGTACGGTGGTGACCACGTTGTTTTTCGCAGCGCGGAGATTTTATAACCATCCGATGTATAGCTAATAATTGTATTGTCAGTATGATCAAAATAATAAGTTTTAGGAATTAAATGGGATTTCCCCTGTAATAGATAGGCCAAGTGGCCGTGGTAATTGTTCATGAGTACTCATCCACTTGTGCCAGTTGTTAAATCTGCCGTAATCATCTTTTAAGATTACGGTTTTTGATTTATTTCGTTAGGTTCAGATACCGCCAGTAAGCTGCTAATGATGATTTCCTTCTCCATCGGGAAGTAGGCAATTTTTAGGATAGTTTAGAGGTTCTCGCTCAATGTTCTTACACCGAACTCTTCTAGTTTTATAGAATTTTATTAAACATATAACACTATGATGAATATCATAGTATTTAACGTGTTTGAAGCATATTTTTAGTCCTTTGGTTTTTCTGAAAACAAATTCAGCACATTAGAAAATGTTTTAGTGATCTCATAATTAATTGAATACAGGTGCAGATAAAAACTTGATTTTTGATTTTGTGATATGGTAATGAAAAAGAGTTAAAAACACGAGAATGAAAAAAGTTAAAAATTCTAAGTATATACAGATTGTCCTGTTATTTTGGCTCTCTTTTAGTGCCTTAAATGCACAAGATGAGACTGAAAACCCTACAGAAGCGGTTTCCTATAAACCTATTGATTTTAATTTACAGGTAAAAAACATGCACTTGTGGAGAGGGCTTAGGGTTACCGACGCTCCTATGACCGGAGCTCTTTTACATTATACTTCAAAGAACGGTAAATTAGATGCGGGGTTTTGGGGCGGTGCAGGATTCAATGGAGACTATACCGAGGTTGATTATTATATTAGTTATACTACTCATGGGTTTTCAATAGCGTTATGGGATATTAATAATTACAGTGACTTTCCGGAAGCAGAAATTTTTGATTATGATACATCCACTACATCCCACTTTGTGGATTTAACATTAGCATATACTTTTCAAAAAATTCCTTTAAAAGCGTCGTGGAGTACTATTCTCCTAGGTAGAGATAGCTATCTCACAGATGACGGAGAATTAGAGAATACCTTTACTAATTATGTAGAGCTTAGCTATAATATTTTTAAAAAGAAACATTCATCCTTGGGAGTCTCCATTGCTGGAGCATTTTCATTCGTTAATGACGCCCATTTTTATGGGGATAAAGTCCTAAATAATTTTGGAATTATTTATAGCAGGGATGTAAAAGTTTACCAAGATATTTACCTCCCCGTGTCTGTAACAGCTTTGTGGAATACCGATCAAAAGTTTGCAAGTATACAAGTAGCAATAAACCTTTTTTAAATCTCTCGTAGAGGGTTTAATTCCCCGAGGTTCGCCTCCGCGAAAACAAAATGCTTTCTTTTGGAAGCATACCTCGTGAGTTTGCTCAGAGGTTGTTGATTCAATTTAGCCAAATAATTTTGCTTTTGTATACTTAGCATACATTTCTGCTATGTTAGTTATTGAAATCCCCTCTGGACATTCTACTTCGCAAGCACCTGTAAAGGAGCAACTGCCAAATCCTTCCAATTCCATTTGGTAGGTCATTTCTTGCACTCGTTTATGTGCTTCAGGATGTCCTTGCGGCAAGTTGTTAAGATGGTTGATTTTTGCTGAAGTAAATAAGGCCGCAGACGCGTTCTTACAGGTAGCTACACAAGCACCACATCCAATACAGGCCGCAACATTCATAGCACTGTCAGATACCTCTTTAGGAATAAGAATGGCATTAGCCTCTGGTGCAGTTCCTGTTTTTGCAGTGATATATCCCCCTTGTTCCATGATTCTGTCAAATGCAGAACGGTCTACGATCAAATCTTTTAGTACCGGAAAAGAAGCTGCCCTCCATGGTTCGACAATAATAGTATCACCATCTTTAAAACTACGCATGTGTAATTGGCAGGTAGTGATATTATCGTGTGGACCGTGAGCACGACCATTTATAAAAACACCACATTGCCCGCAGATACCTTCCCTACAGTCATACTCGTAAGCGATAACTTTTTCGTTTTTAAGAACCAGCAATTCGTTTAAATGATCCAATGCTTCCAGAAAGGACATATCTTCTGTTAACCCATCTACCTTATATTCTTCTATTGCTCCTTTGGTATTCTGGTTTTCTTGTCTCCAAATTTTAAATGTAACTTTCATTATATGTCATTTATAACTTCTTACCGAAGGTTTTACAAATTCAAATTCTAGTTCTTCTTTGTGTAATTTAAAATCACCTTCATCGTACTCCCAAGCAGACACATAGGAATAGTTTTCATCTACGCGTACAGCTTCGCCATCTTCAGTCTGAAATTCTTCTCTAAAATGTGCTCCACACGACTCTTCACGTTCTAATGCATCTGTACACATTAAAATTCCTAACTCAATAAAATCAGCCAGTCGCAAGGCTTTTTCTAGTTCTGTATTTAGTTCATTACTGCTTCCTGTAACTTTTACATCACTCCAGAATTCATCTCTTATCTTTTTTATTTGAAGTATTGCTTTTTCCAGCCCCTTTTTATTACGACTCATAGCACATTCTTGCCACATGACTTTCCCTAATTCTCTATGGAAATGGTCTACAGTTTTGGTGCCGTTGATATTCAAAACTCTGTCTATAGTACCCCGTACTTCTTTTTCAGCCTTTTCAAATTCTATATGATCTGTAGTCGGAATATCTTCTTCTAAAGCACCTGCCAGATAATTATTAATCGTATTCGGTAATATGAAATAACCATCGATACTCGCCTGCAGTAATGAATTTGCTCCCAGACGATTGGCACCATGATCAGAGAAATTACATTCTCCAATAGCATACAATCCAGGAATGGTAGTCATTAACTCATAATCTACCCATAATCCACCCATGGAGAAATGCGCGGCAGGTGAAATTTGCATAGGTTCTTTATATGCATCAATCCCTGTAATTTTTTTATACATGCTGAAGAGATTTTCATAACGATCTTTTATAGTTTGAATACCTAATTTATCGATTGCGTGTCTGAAATCTAAGTAGACGGCATTTTTTAATCTTCCCACACCGTGTCCAGCATCGATGCGTTCTTTTGCAGCTCTTGATGCAATGTCACGAGGTGCTAAATTTCCAAAACTCGGATAGCGACGTTCTAAGTAATAATCCCGTTCTTTTTCCAGTATATCATTTGCTTTTCTGGTGTCTCCCTTTTGTTTAGGCACCCAAAGACGCCCGTCATTTCTGAGGGATTCTGACATTAAGGTAAGTTTGGATTGCGCCTCACTGGTTTGCGGTAATGCTGTAGGGTGAATTTGCGTAAAACTAGGCGCTGCAAAAAAGGCACCTCTTTTATGGGCTTTCCAAATCGCGCTACCATTACATCCAATGGCAAGCGTAGACAATCTAAAAACACGAGAATAGCCACCAGTTGCCAATACAATTGCATCTGCAGCATAGCGTTTTAGTTCACCTGTTACTAAATCACGAACAATAATCCCTTTTGCTTTTCCGTTGATGACTATTAAATCAAGCATTTCACTGCGTGGAAACATTTTTACTTTCTTGGCACGTATCATTTTATACAACTGCGAATATGCGGCGAGTAATAATTGTTGCCCTGTTTGCCCTCTGGCATAAAAGGTACGTTGTACTTGTACGCCTCCAAAACTACGATTTACCAATACGCCACCATATTCTCTAGCAAAAGGAACGCCTTGTTGCACAAAATGATCAATAAGTGGTGCAGAAAGCTCGGCCAGTCGATAGGTATTGGCTTCTCGAGATCTGAAATCTCCGCCTTTCAATGTATCATAAAACATTCTCCAAACGCTATCACCATCATGCTGATAATTTTTTGCAGCATTAATACCTCCTTGAGCAGCTACAGAATGCGCTCTACGAGCAGAATCTTGATAACAAAAGCATTGAACGTCATAGCCTAATTCGGCAAGTGTAGCTGAAGCTCCAGCTCCAGAAAGCCCTGATCCTACAACGATAACATTTAGTTTCTTTTTATTGGCAGGGTTGATCAATTGCGCTTTTATCTGGTAATTACGCCACTTATCTTCGAGTCTTCCTTCCGGGGTTTTTGAATCTAATTTCATTTTAATGAATTATTTGAGATATACAAAAAACGGTATAACCCCAAATCCGATGGAGATTATAACTGCATATATGAGGGACACTTTGGCCAAAATCCGCAATCCTTTTTTATGATAAAACCCTAGTGTTTTGAAAGCACTTTTAAGTCCGTGATTTAGATGAAGTCCAAGTGGAATCATTAAAGCAGTATAAAAAATTACATAGTAAATATTATGAAACAGCGAAAAGGTTACTTCATATACATCTAAATTACCTGTAGCATCCAGTTCTATACTTTCACCCATTCCTAATTTGACACGTGCCCAAAAATTAGCAAGATGGACTACGATAAAAAGTAAGATCATCGTCCCAATAAGTCCCATATTTTGAGAGGTCCACGTACTATTCTGCATAAAATGATTGACCAAATATTTCTGCGGTTTGGCTTTTCTATTATGCATTGTGATGAGCAAAGCATAGAATACATGTAATACAATAAAAGCATACAAAATATAGGATATCGACTTAATGAAAAGGTTCTCCCGTAATGTGGTAGCGTACGAATTGTACAGTTCGCGTGCTGTTTCCTCAGGCAGTAATAGAATCCAATTTGCAGAAAGGTGTACAATCAAAAATAAGCACAAGAAAAGCCCAGTTCCTGCGATAATTGTTTTCCTAAAAAACAATTTATTTTCGGCCATATCTCTTATTTTTTAAATTTACTGGTTCTATAAATGGATTACAGCTATTCAACGTTTTTAGAATAAAAGTTATTTTTGAAACTGACTATCCTTGAGGCACAGCCATAGAGGTATTTGCTGGTTTCATTTTAATCAAAAGAAAAGAAATCCAAATTCTGTTATTTTGATTCCGGTTTTTATGGGAATGATAATTTTAACGGAAACCCCGAGGCAGAGCCTCGAGGAATTCTTTCCGATTAAATATGATCTAAAATCTGATGCGCATCGATTAGCGGCCCTCCGTGTAAAATTTCATTGGAAGCTTGATTAATAAACTTATCAAAGTTTAAATGAAAAGAATGTGCTAACTGAATGGATTTGCTAACATAGGCCCCTTTCTGTAACCAAGTATTCATAGGGTCCAACATTTCTGAGGGAACACCATGAATATATTTTGGCATATGCAATCCAAAAATTGGATGTTGCTCATAATCAATATCATTAAGTTCACCTTCCATTGCTGCTGATATCATAGCTCGTGTATATTTAAGTTTTATACGAGATCCGACTCCGTAAGGCCCCCCGGACCAACCGGTATTAACCAACCAAACATTTACGTTGGCTTCGGTCATTTTTTTGCTCAACATCTCTGCATATATTGTGGGATGTAATGGCATAAAAGGCTCTCCAAAGCAAGCGGAGAACGATGGAACAGGCTCTACAATCCCTGCTTCCGTGCCGGCAACTTTTGCGGTATACCCCGATATAAAATGATAGGCCGCCTGTGCCGGTGTTAATTTTGATATTGGAGGTAGAACTCCAAAGGCATCGCAAGTTAGAAAGAATATGTTTTTCGGGTTTTTTGCATAAGAAGGTATGGTAATATTATCAATATGGTCAATAGGATAGCTCACTCGTGTATTTTGAGTAATGCTACTATTTTCATAATCCACTTCTTTGGTTCCTTCTTTGAATACAACATTCTCTAGTATAGCACCCGGACGTATCGCACGGAAAATATCAGGTTCTTTTTCTTCGGTAAGGTCGATCGCCTTTGCATAGCATCCTCCTTCAAAATTAAATATTGTATTCTCAGCGGTCCAGCCATGTTCATCATCACCGATCAATTTACGTTTAGGATCGGCGGATAGTGTTGTTTTTCCAGTACCTGATAATCCAAAGAAAATAGCCGTTTCTCCATCTTCACCTACATTTGCAGAGCAATGCATTGGTAGTACATTCTTCTCTATTGGTAGAATTAGGTTTAATGCAGAAAAAACACCTTTTTTCATTTCACCAGTATATGCAGATCCTCCGACCAAAGCTATTTTACGAGTGAAATCAAGTATGGAGAAATTCCCTTGTCGAATCCCAAAAGCTGCAGGATCTTGAGCTTCATATCCCGGAGCACAAAGTACCAACCATTCTTCTTCAAAATCTGCAATTTCACTTTCTGCCAATCGAAGAAACATGTTATGAACGAAAAAGTTGGACCAGGGATATTCTGTTATGGTTCTTACATTCATTCGGTATTTTGGATCGGCACATACATACCCATCATGAATGTATATTGACTTTCCAGATAAATAATTGGTCACTTCATTGTATAGTTTATTAAAATTATCTGGGGTAATTGGTTTATTCGTACGCCCCCACCAGACTTTATCTTTTGTATAATCGTCCTCTACTAAAAAGCGATCTTTTGGGGATCTGCCTGTAAATTTGCCGGTATTGACAGCTAGTGTGCCATTTGCAGTTTCTTTTCCCATTCCTTGTTCTACAGTAAGTTTTTGTAATGTCTCAGGGGAAAGGTTCCAAAATGTAGTAACATCTTTTAACCCATATTTATCAAGGTCAGTATTTTTTGGTGCTTTCGATAGTATTTCCATAGATATAATTTTTAAAAGTTTTTATAAAGTTAAAAATGCGAGGTCAACATAAACATGAGCATTATCATGACAAAAAACTCATGGTATAAAAGACCCTCTTATTGATTTACATAGTTGTATTTTAAATTTTGGGAGTAGGGTAATCCTAGGTGAAAAACCTATTAATCCAAAGTCAGTAAAGGTATTTGCGAACGTAATGTCAGGAACTTTGTTAGTCTGCCTTCAGAAGGTCGATTCTTTTTCGAATGGTTGGAAGGAAGTATGGCTATCATATCTATTTCCTTTTTTTTTGCATAATCAAAAATCCCATCCATCACATCTATATTTTCCATAAACATGTGATGAGAATAAAACTTTTCCAAATAATAGGTGATTGTATTTTCGTTGTTCTCATCGGTTACCGAATACCCGTAAGTACCGTCTTCATTACAAATCGTCAATACATGAACTTGAGCATCAAACCTTCTTGCGGTTTCTAATAATGTCCCTAAAGCAGAAGGGTCATCAATTTCATCTTTACCTAATACCAAAGCAATCTTACTAACTTGAAACTCTTCAACTTTTTCCGGGACAACCAAGACAGGACAATCAGCTTCTAAAACAAGTCGTGAAGTACTAGTGAAGGTACTTTCTTCATCCTGATCACTACCTTTAGTTCCCATAATAATGAGATCTATGTTGCTCTCTTTTTGTTCTTTCAATATTGTATCAATTAATAATTCTTTTCGTATTATTAACTCGATATTGGATTTTGATGCATAAGGAAATTGTTTCTTTATATCTGAAATCTTTTCTTGTAGTACTTCTTTCAATTCGTCATCATCCGATGTACTGGAAGCATATAAGCCTATGATTTCTGGAGAATCATTTTGGGTTATAAAATGAAGTGCATATTGTAAAGCACGTTCCGATGCCAGGGATAAATTAAATGGAACAAGGATTTTATTTATATTACTCATAATTCTTGTGAAGTTAAAAAAGGTTAAAATTGAATTTTCAGGTTGCGGTAAAGCAACGTTTTAATAAAATACAGAAGCTCTTTACGCAATAACATCATCTTAAAAGGAATTAAAATTCTTCTATATATCAGCATCTATTATTTTAAATACAAATAAATTAAGCTGGCAATTACCGCACCTGTAATGGGGGCCAATACGGGTATCCAGCTATATTTCCAGTTGCTTCCACCTTTTCCTGGAATAGGTAAGACGGCATGCATAATTCTTGGTATCAAATCCCGTACAGGATTAATTGCATATCCGGTAGTGCCGCCCAAGCTTAGCCCTATTACAGTAACTAATAAGGCTACTGGTAAAGCTCCTACCGATCCTAAGCCAACAACATTACCTGACATAAAATCAGTATTGAACTGAGGCTCCGTGAAATATAGGATTACGAACATGAGTACAAATGTACCTGTCATTTCACTTAGAAAGTTGATCGGATAATTTTTAATAGCAGGTCCGGTAGAAAACACGCCCAATTTGGTGCCTTGATCTTTTGTAGATGCAAAATGATCTTTAAAAATTAGCCACACCAATGTTGCACCGGTGGCACCGCCAAGTACTTGCGCCAATAAAAAAGAAGGTACTTCACTCCAAGCAAATAGGCCAGAGGAAGCAAGACCGATAGTTACCGCCGGATTGATATGGGCACCGCTATATGGGCCAGCTACTGCGACGGCGGCAAAAACACTAAGCCCCCACCCAAAACTAATAACGATCCAACCGCTATTTTGACCAAACGTATTGTTAAGCGCAACATTCGCGTTAGTTCCAAGACCGAGCAATAACAATAGAAAGGTTCCGAAAAATTCTGCTACAAATGGGGACATAAGTTTTGATATTAAATACTGATTATCACTAGGTAAGCTGATTAATCCAAAATATACCCTTTGGCCAACTCTTTATAGGCTTCTATTTCTTGAGAAACTTTAGCATCGTTCCAATCCAGCTCGGCAGCTATCAACCTAGCAACTTCCGGTGCCATTTCGATGCTTGCCCGGGCATCAAGGAATAACGCTCTTACACGTCTTGCTAAAACATCTTCTATGTTTCTCGCCATTTCTTCTCTTACGGCCCAAACTACTTCAGCCTTTATGAAGTTCAATTTAGGATGCAATTTTTCACCCAACGATGGATTGCTATTCACAAGTTTAAGTATCCGAAGTCGATCTGTTCCATAGAACCTTAAATCATCCTCCTCTTCTAAGTGTTGCACATAACCATGAATGGGCATGTTTTTAGTTACACTAGGTTGCTCATCAAGACCGGCTACCATGGATGCCTTGTCAATTGTATCCTCTCCCATACGGCGATAGGTAGTCCATTTGCCTCCAGTAATGGTAACGAGGCCAGATAAGGATATTGAAATTTTATGACTACGCGATATCTCCTTGGTGCTTTTTCCTTCATCTTCAGGAGCTGCAAGCGGTCGCAATCCGGCAAAAATGCATAACACATCTTTTCTAGAAGGCGCTCTAGTTAAGTATTTACTCGCAGTATCTAATATAAATTCAATCTCCTCCTTAAGGGCCCGGGGTTCTAGAGAAGGTTCTGAAATCAGTGTATCAGTAGTACCTACAACTACTTTATCATGCCAGGGTACGGCAAACAACACGCGACCATCATCTGTTTTAGGAATCATGATAGCCGAGTCACTCAGCAAAAACTCTTTCTCAAGGACAATGTGAACACCCTGACTTGGAACTATAGTTTTACGGGCATTTGCATCGTCCATTTTTAGAATGTCATCGGCAAAGACCCCCGTGGCATTGACAACAGCTTTTGCATTTATTTTAAATTCTTTACCAGTCTCCTGATCAATTGCCATAACACCATCAACCAATTGATTGTTATTTTTCAATAGCTGGGTAACTTTCATATAATTGAGAACAATACCATTATTATTCACGATGGTCTGTGCCAGATTGATTGCCAGTCTAGAATCATCGAATTGACCATCATGATATATTACACCGCCACGTAGTCCTTTTTTTTTGAGATTTGGTATTGCTTTGAGTGTTTCATCTTTGGTTATATGAACAGAAGGCCCCAATCCCAGTTTTCCGGCCATCATATCGTAGACTTTTAACCCGACCGTGTAAAATGGGCCACCCCACCAGTCATAATTCGGAATAATAAATTCCTGATCACTTACCAAATGCGGAGCATTTTGCTTAAGCAGGCCACGTTCATGTAAAGCTTCAAGTACAAGAGAGATATCTCCCTGTGCCAGATATCTAACCCCACCATGTACAAGTTTGGTACTTCTGCTTGATGTACCCTTTGCAAAATCCGCTTGTTCGAGCAGCAACGTTTTATATCCTCTACTAGCTGAGTCCAAGGCTGCTCCCAGTCCTGTTGCGCCACCTCCGATTAAAACAATATCCCATATCTCATCGATATGTTGCTCGAGTTTTTTTATCATTAACTTTCTGTTCATCTTTTTGCTGTTTTTTGTTCTAATTATAACCAGTCTTTTGATCGTTCAACTGCTTTACTCCAACGGGAGTACAATTCTTCTCTTTCTTCAGATTCCATTTTTGGTTCGAATTTCTGATCTTCCTGCCATTGATTTTTTAAGTCTTCTAATTTCCAGAATTTTACAGCTAAACCTGCTAGGTAAGCTGCTCCAAGTGCTGTAGTCTCATATACCTTGGGTCTCACTACATCAATATTAAGGATGTCCGATTGAAATTGCATTAGCGTGTTATTTACGGAAGCCCCTCCGTCAACACGCAATTCCTTTATAGCTATTTTAGAATCACCTTGCATAGCGTTCATTACATCTTTAGTCTGATAGCATATGGCTTCAAGTGCTGCCCTGGCTATATGTCCCTTGGTAGTGCCACGTGTAATCCCTACAATAATACCTCTAGCATATTGATCCCAATGAGGTGCGCCTAATCCGGCAAACGCCGGTACTAGAAAAATACCGCCATTATCCTCCACAGAATTGGCTAATTTTTCTATTTCACGAGATTCCCTAACAAGATCTAACCCATCTCGAAGCCATTGTACTACAGCTCCTCCAATAAAAATGCTGCCTTCCAAGGCATAGGTCGTTTCACCATTTATTTGCCAGGCTATGGTCGTAAGTAAATTGTTTTTTGAAGAAACGGGAGTGCTTCCTGTATTTGCTACGATAAAGCATCCCGTACCATAAGTACTCTTTACCATTCCCGATTCCAGGGCCATTTGACCGAAAAGGCTAGCTTGTTGATCTCCGGCAATACCGGCAATAGGAATTCCCCAACTACTCACCCCATAAACCTCGCTACAGGATTTAACTTCAGGCAACATACTTTTCGGAATATCAAGTAGTGTTAACAATTCATTGTCCCAATCAAGATCGTGGATATTGTAAAGCATCGTCCTACTTGCGTTGGTAACATCTGTAATATGTAATTTGCCTTTGGTCAGATTCCAGACGAGCCATGAATCAACCGTTCCAAATGCTAGTTCTCCAGCCTCTGCTTTTTTTCTGGCCCCTTCAACATTATCCAATATCCATTTGATCTTAGTTCCCGAAAAATAGGCATCTATGACCAAGCCCGTCTTTGATTTCACCTTATCGGTGTAACCATCCTGCTTAAGTTGATCACAAATTTTTGAAGTTCTTCGATCCTGCCATACAATGGCATTGTAAATAGGTTTACCGCTTGCCCGATCCCAAATAATTGTAGTTTCTCTCTGATTGGTTATCCCTATCGCAGCAATATCCGAGTTTTCAATATGCAATTTTGCCTTTGCTTCTGCCACTACACCGCGTTGAGAAGACCAAATTTCCATGGCATTATGTTCTACCCAACCCGGTTTAGGAAAAATTTGTTCAAACTCTTTTTGAGCAATAGCTTCGATTTGACCTTTATGATTAAACAAAATGGCTCTGGAACTGGTAGTTCCTTGATCTAACGATAATATATATTTAGACATAATTAGTATAATTAAAATTTATATAGAAAAAAGTGATTCGGTCTTTTTGAAAGGCTTATTATCATCTTCATTTTTTAAGTTTAGAATGCATTTTTTATTTAATTTCAACTATCCTCTCGAGACTTTTAATAGGTTAAATTAAAAATATCAAAATCAGTTGCTATATAGTATGATTTTAGTCAGTTCAAAACATAAATTAATTGCTTATCAGTAAGGTATCTTTATAGCAATTTCGCTCTTATCGAAAGCCTATGGCCGAATTATTTTCTGTTGAGCTTGTAACAGAACTCATCTGGGTTGTTCTGTAAGTGCTTCCCCTAGATTTTTTTTGGCAGGATGAGAACCATATATCTGTTTCAATAGTATTTCGCTTCAAAATCTTACCTGTATTTTTGGCTTCTTCAATGCCTTCCAGGTCAAGGTCGATATCCGCCCATCCGGCAAATAGATTTTTTACGTTCCACTCACTTTTCCATGCCGTACCAATATCAATTTTTCCATTTCATCTTTTTTAGATTACCAAATAGTTCAATCCCATTATTGATGAAAGCTTTAGGTTTCCCTTCGTTTTCCCATTATTTCCAGTATTTTAATACGGTAAACAATAGGAATGCCCCTGGAGTATATTTTACTTGAAAATTCGTTGATAAACTCGACCTCCTTATGTTCTTTTCGTTTTATAATACTTTTTATGCCTTCGGTAAATAGGTGTAACTTTTGCTTGGCAATGCTGCCCTCAAGTTCTTCGAATGTACCGTGTACCATGACCGACTCCCAATTAAACATAGATTGTATTTCTTCGACCTGTACGGTGACGGAGTTGCTTTTTCGCATCGCATCGATTTTATGGCCTTCCGATGTATAGCTGATAATTGTACCGTCTATATGATCAAAATAATAGGTAATTGGAATCAAATAGGGTTTCCCTTGCCATAGATAGGCCAAGTGACCGAGGTAATTGTTTCTGAGAACATGCGCACTTGCGCTAGTTGTTAAATCTGTCATTGTTGTTATTGTTTTTGAATATTACTGATCGTTTTTATATGTGTTGTGCGAAGTGTAGTTTCCGAATGTATTCCTCCATCGATTATATATTTCCTTTTTTGAGTTGTTGTACCGCATGGTTTGCCGCTCTGGCCGTAAATGCCATATAGGTGAGGGATGGATTCACGCAGGCAGCGGATGCCATAAACGACCCGTCGGTCACATATACATTGGGTACTTCGTGTATTTGGTTGTGTCCGTTGAGTACCGATGTTCTTTTGTCCCTTCCCATACGGGCGGTGCCCATTTCGTGGATTCCAAGGCCTAGCGCCCCGGGATTGTCAAAGGGCTCGACATCGCGCAGCCCTGCTTTTTCGAGCATTTCGACAGCGGATTCCTTCATATCCTTCCGCATGGCCCATTCATTCTCCTTGAATTCGGCATCGAAAGTTACCGTAGGTAGCCCCCAACCGTCCAACTTATCATAATCCAAGGTCATTCTATTTTCTTCGTACGGAAGCACTTCGCCGAAGCCGCCAAGACCCATGGTCCATCCACCTGGTTTTAGGATGGCTTCCTTAAGATCTTTTCCGAAAGATAGTTCGGCGACGGCATCGTCCCAATTGCCCCTTCCGGCACTGCCTTGATAGCCAAAACCTCGCTTATAGTCTTTACGGTCGGAATCGCCACCAAGATTTCTAAAGCGCGGGATATATACACCATTTGGTTTTCTCCCCTTATAATATTTGTCGTCAAAGCTATCAAAATTGCCCTGTGCGCCCACACCCAGATGATGGTCCATAATGTTCCTTCCCAACTGATCGGAATCGTTCCCCATACCGTTCGGGAAGCGATCGGATTTTGATTGCATCAATATTGATGTAGAGGCAATGGATGAGGCGCATAGGAAAATTACTTTGGCCTTGAACTCATGGACCTTCTTGGTAACCCGATCTATAACCTTCACGCCTGTCGCGCGTTTGGTATCGGGATCATACATGACTTCATGTACAATGGAGTCGGGTCTTAACGTTAAGTTTCCTGTTCGTTCGGCGGCGGGCAAGGTTGAGGAATTACTGCTGAAGTACGCCCCAAATGGGCAACCACGTATACAGCGGTTTCGGAACATGCAATGTTGCCGACCCTCGAATTTTTTGGTTCCAGTGATATTGGCGACCCTTCCCGCCGTGACCACACGGCCATCGAAATTCTCGCTTACCTCTTCCCGAAAACGTTGTTCGACACAATTGAGTTCCATCATCGGTAAAAACTGGCCGTCGGGCAATTGCTTCAGCCCCAGGTTTTCTCCCGATACCCCGATGTAGGTCTCTACTTTATCGTACCACGGGGCAATGTCCCTATATCTAACGGGCCAATCCACTCCGATTCCATCACGTTGGTTGGCGGTAAAATCGATATCGCTCCAACGGTAACTATGCCGCCCCCACATGATGGAACGCCCTCCCACATGGTAGCCACGCATCCAATCAAAACGTTTGATTTCGTTGTAAGGGTGTTCCAGGTCGTTCACGAACCACAGGGCACTTGCAGCATTGGTCGTGTACCCTGTTCGATTTTGTTTTGGTTGCTTTTTAAGGCCCTCCTGTGTCGGCTTTCCTCCGTTCGTAAAATCCCAAGGATCTTTGTAGGCCGTGGGGTAGTCCGTAATATGGCGTACCATTCTTCCGCGTTCCAAAATCAGGGTCTTAAGACCTTTCTCACATAATTCTTTGGCGGCCCAGCCACCGCTGATGCCGGTTCCCACAACAATCGCATCATACGATTCCTGTTCTTCGTTGTAATAAAATTTTTTCATCGTCAAACCTTTTAATAAACCGTTCATACTTTCGCTATCTTAAGTTATAAATGACTTTGTGTTCATAGTTCATATCTAAAACCAACGATAGGTTATCTCATATTCATATATAGACTATGGTTTCCTTTGTTTTCCTGTAATTTCAACTATTCTGATTCGAAAGACTATAGGGGTTTTAGGTGAATTCATTTTACTTGAAAATTCACTTATGGATTTGGGAATTATTTTTTCCTTTCGGGTTATAATGGTTTTGACACCTTGGGCAAACCGATGCAAAAGAAATTTGGCCTCGCTTCCCTGCAATTCTTCAAAAACACCTTGTGCCAAGATAGATTGCCAATTATTTACGGAGCTTATTTCATCTACTTCTAACGACACCGAAGGGTTTTTCCGCATAGCGTTCATTTTATGTCCTTCGGCAGAATACCCTAGTATACTATTGCTGGTTTCATCGTAATAATAGGTAATTGGAACAACGTAAGGGTTTCCTTGGCATATAAATGCCAAGCGTCCTATATAATTATCACTTAGTAGGCGGATGCCTTCCTTTGTCTTTAAATTTTTTATCATAATTTTTCTTTCATTGCCCTCAAAAATCTAATATTCTATCCAAGTACCATAAATCAGTTCCCCATTTGCTAAACCCTTATAACCTGTAGTTTTTTAAAAACCTTAAATGTGGAAGAAAGGTGAGAAAAAGCATGGCTGTCCGTACCATTTGATATGAAAACCAATTGCCGAATTTGTTGAATATACTTGCTCTTTGTCTGAGTGTCCCATTTGTAATTTCGCTACACTCGTTTATAACCATTTCAAAGTCAGCCCGCAGGATTTCGGCAAATTCTACGGAGTGAACTTCAATGTTCATTTCAATACTGCCATAGCAACTAAGACTGTTCAGGTTAAATGAGCCTACGGTGGACCATTTAGTATCAACTACCGCTGCTTTTCCATGTACTACGGATTTGTTCCACTCATAGATTTTCATATGATGGTTTAGAAAAGAGGAGTACAGATGTTCGGTAGCCCGACGTACCAAAGGCACATCGCTAATGCCCGCTAAGATCACCGTTGTTTTTATTCCTCTTTTACAGGCTTTTTTCAATGCCTTTGCCATTCTGCTTCCTGGTAAAAAATAAGAGCCTACGATAACTATTTCCTGTTCTGCTTGGAGTATGGCATTCGTGTAGGCATCACAGACTTCTGTTTTTCGCTGTAGCCAATCGTTCTGTAAAACACCAACAAGTGCGCTACCGGCTGAATGTAAAACAGGGGGTATTTTTTTTGAGCTCCCTTTTTTGAAAAAATAATCACTGCACAGTTTTTGCAGATTTTCAGCTGCCGGGCAATTTAACTGAACTGCATAGTCCAACCAAGGTTCCGAAGCTACCGTTCCATGGTACTTATCGGCAATATTGATCCCGCCTATCAATGCTATTTTTTCATCGGCGACCACTATTTTATGATGCATCCGTCTGCCGATATAAAAATTGTTCAAGGACAACAAAGGCGAAAAAAACCGGAGTAAAACACCATGCTGCACCAAATCCTGCGCAAAACTATCGGGTAATGCAGCGCTACCATAGGCATCCAATAAGACATATACTTTTACCTTTCGTTGAGCGGCTTCCTTCAAACTGCCGGCTATCTTGTTTCCAGTTTCATCGTTTTCAAAAATGTAGGTCTGTAAATGGATTTCCTTTTCCGCATTATCAATTATTTCTTTTAACCGCAAAAAATAGTCTTCTCCCGAATGGACCAACTCAATATGTTTAGTATTGTCGGCAACATTCAGAAATGTTGTTTTAGTATGTCTTTTAATTGTCGATTTATGGTTCATCATTAAGGGTTTAACCGTTTCTGTTCGGAGCTATCACTCGTACTTTTTCTCATTTTAGATACTTTTCCGCTTTTAAGCCATTTTTAGTTGTTCGCTACATTTACCCTTAAATAATTTATCCAACTTTCAAGAAAATAGCAGCCAGATTCTATATTGTATAATTTTCCGGAATAATCAATAATGGGATTTTTAAATGCTTCAGCAACTTTTTTTCAATACTGCTCTTTAATACATGTTTAAAGAAATAATGGGCATGGTGGCCAATAACGAGCATGTCCGCATCCCATTTTTGAATGGTCTTATTAATTTCATCTGCGGGTCGACCAAGGGTTTCAAAATCTTGGATTTTAACTTCTGGGTGCTCACTCTTAATCTTGTCAATAAGTTCAATAGCCCGTTCCTTTTCCTGTGCTTGAACGTCGGCTGGAAAAATTCCAGCCGGAATATTACCCGGAGAATACCTGACTACATAGATTATTTCCAATTGAGCATAGAATTGTTCTGCAAGTTGAATGGCATAATCAGCTGCATTCATCGTAGAAAAGCTTCCATCGATAGCTACTAGAATTTTTTTTATCATTCTCATAAACGTACATTTTGGTTTAATCAGAATCAACCAGCAAAAAATATAATGCCTAATTTGATTAGGATAAATCAATTTTGATGAACTTATTTATCTTGTTGTTTCAAAAAATAAACCAGTCCCATAGCACCCAAAACAGTTCCACCGGCAATGATGAAAGGATAATAAAATCCGCCTGCAATCAGCCAAGTTCCTAACACTGGACCCAAAATTTGACCGATACTGTTCGTGGAACTTTGTATGGATATATTCCTTCCCGTGTTTTCCTTGGATATTAAAGAAACTGCTGAAAGCAGATTGGGAGTTACCATAGCTCCACCGGCTGCGAAAAGTATAATCATAAGATAAACATATAGCTCATTGCTTACGAAAGGGAACACAATTAATGAAACTCCGGATATCAATAATCCTAGCGTTATTTGCTGTTTAGATGTCAATATTTTTTCGCCATAGGTTGCGAACACAGGTTGCAAAACGGCCATTACAGAACCACACAGCATAAAACCAATACCCACTTGATTACTTGTAAATGCCAACTCGTCCTTCCCGTAAATCGAAAATACGGTCTCAAATAAGGTAACCACAAACTGCATGACAAAGGATAGCAGCAACAAAACGATAAAATATTTACTCAGCGAAAAACTGAATTTAACTACATCCGAAGCAATGCGACTCTTTATTTCCGTATTCTTCAACCATTTTACGATTATCAGTACTACAAAAAAGCCCAAAAGAGCAGCAAAAATAAAAGGAACCGAAAAACGATCTAAATGGAATATTCCAAAGGAAAATTTAAAGTGTAGGTTCGTTTGCGACAAAAACCCTCCCAGAACAGGCCCAAAAATAACGCCCGAACTGATAGCCACCCCGGACCAGGCCATTATCTTGGTCCGTCGCTTTTCCGAGGTAATATCACTTAAATAGGCATTGCTGACCGGAATGACCGCTGATGTAAATATGCCCCCTACGATTCGGGCGATATAAAGCATTGTAAGTGACGTGGCCAGACCAGTTAGCAAGTTCATCACCACAAACCCTATAAGACCGATTACGATTAGGGGCTTACGACCATATTTATCGGAAAGCTTTCCCCAAACTAATACGAACAAGAGCTGGAACAGCGGATAAATACTAGTCAACAATCCGATATGGAAGTTGATCGTATCTTTGTCCAGATTGTCCTTTAATGCTAATCTTTCTGTATAGTAAGGAAGGGTAGGCAATAAAATACCGTACCCTAACATGACCACAAATAAACTCAACAACACTAAATATATCCTGTGGAGCTTTTCCTTTTTGTCCATTATTTTTTACCTATTTTTCGTTTCAACAATTGGGCATTAATGGCTACAATAATAGTGCTCAAACTCATAAATACGGCTGCGATAGCTGGTCCCAATACAAAACCTGACGTATATAAAACACCTGCTGCCAGCGGTATGGCCACTACGTTATACCCGGTGGCCCATATCAGGTTCTGGATCATTTTATTGTAGGTAGCCTTCCCGAACAAAATGAGGTTGGCTATATCTTGTGGGTTACTATTTACCAAGATAATATCGGCGGTCTCGGCAGCAATATCGGAACCGGAACCTACGGCAACGCCAACATTGGCCTGTGCCAATGCGGGTGCATCGTTTACACCATCGCCTGTCATAGCGACAAACTCGTTTTTGCCTTGTAGTTCTTTAACGATTTCCACTTTTTGGTGCGGCAACACTTCTGCATAATAGCCATCTAATCCCAATTTATCGCTTACGGCCTTAGCGGTTTTTTCATTATCACCGGTTGCCATATATACTTTGATATTGTTCTTTTTAAAGGTTTTTATAGCATCAGCAGATTCCGGCCTGATCTCATCAGAGAGTGCAATATAACCTGCTAATCTTCCATCTATCAACACAAATACTACGGTTTCGGCTGCGTCACTATAAGCATCATCGGGAATGGCGATCTTTTCGTCGCGCAGATACCCTGGGCTTACTACCTTTATTTCCTTGCCTTCTACATTCGCTTCCACGCCCTTACCGGTAATGGCATTAAATTTTTCAGGTTTTGGAATGGTAACCTCGTCTTCCTTAACTTTTTTAATAATTCCCACAGCAATAGGATGTTCCGAGCTTTGTTCCAAGGCACTCGCAAGCCGTAAGACTTCGTCCGTGGAATACTTTTCATCCACCGATTCAATACGGGTAACCCCAAAATCCCCTTTGGTCAACGTACCGGTTTTATCGAATAATAAGGCCGATATTTTACGTGATTCCTCAAAGGCTGTTCGGTTGCGGATCAATAATCCATTTTGGGCAGATACTGCGGTAGAAATGGCCACTACCAAAGGAATGGCTAAACCAAGGGCATGCGGACAGGCAATGACCATAACGGTTACCATACGTTCCAATGCAAAGACAAATGGAAATCCTAAAATCAACCAAACTGCCAATGTCCCAAAACCTATGGCCAAAGCAACATAGGTCAGCCATTTTGCCGCTCTATCGGAGAGGTTCTGCATTTTAGACTTCGTGCGCTGTGCTTCGTCGACCATCTTGATGACCTTGTTTAGATAGCTGTCCTTGCCTGTATGCACTACCTTGACCTTTAGGGTGCTGTTGCCGTTTATGGCACCACCAATGACCTTTTCATCCAGTCCCTTTTTAACCGGTTTGGATTCCCCCGTGAGCATAGATTCATTCAAGTAACTGGAACCTTCGGTTATCACACCATCTGCCGGGATTTTTTCGCCTGGCTTGATCAGGATGATATCATCTTTTACAAGATCGTCCAACTTCACATCTTGAATGGTATCCCCAACTACTTTATGCGCTTCGGAAGGTAACATGCTTACCAATAGCTGTAAGGCTTTTGAGGCTCCTAAAACCGATTTCATTTCCAGCCAGTGCCCCAAGAGCATAATCACGATAAGGGTACTTAATTCCCAGAAGAAATCTTCGCCTTCCAGTCCGAAAACCGTAGCGGTACTGTAAAAATAGGCGACACTGATGGCCATGGATATTAGCGTCATCATACCGGCACCCTTGGTTTTCATTTCGCTATAAAAACCTTTTAAAAATGGCCATGCACCCCAAAAATAGACAAAGGTAGAGAGCGCAAATAGGTAATATGGATTGCCCGGAAGTAGAAAATCATAACCAAAAAACTCTTGGATCATGGGTGAAAAGAACAGGATCGGGATGGTAATTATCAACGATACCCAAAACCGTTTCCTAAAATCCTTCACCATCATTTTGTGGTGGTCGTGCCCTGCCATACCCATTGGCGCATTGCCATCATGGTCGGAATGGTCCATCTTGGAATGGTCTCCTTTGCCGTGATCCATCTTGGAGTGGTCCATCTTGGAATGGTCTTCTTTACCGTGATCCATCTTGGAGTGATCCATTTTTGAGTGGTCCATTTTTGGGTTGTCGTCTTTGCTTTGATCTATTTTTTTCTTTTTGTGATCTTCATGATTTTCCATCGTATACAATTTTAGGTATTAGGATATGTTAAATTATGTTTTTTAAGGTGTTGAGTTACTATACTGGCAATGCGATATATAATCTGCGGAGACCGAAGAAATAAATATCCCTGAATCATCCGATAGGTGTCGATAATTCCAAAAAATAGAAATTTCAGTTTTAAACCCTGGGTTATTAGTATTTCCCGCCCATCCTGTGCCTATCGCAATATTGCGTTGGTAAACCCCGCCTACAAACTGTTCATCGTAATTCCATTTGTTAAATTTGAACGGCGCTCCTGCAATCAACTCATTTGGGGCATCGGTAATTTTTACCGCCACATCCATGGTATAATGGAAATCCTTAAAATACTGTAGCCTCGGCAAGGCATCGTTACCCCGGCAATTGCTTCCCGGGGCAAATAGGGCTATATGTTTACTGGGATTAGTGTCCAACCTTATATTTTCTTCCATTTTAGGCCAGTTTTTTGTCCGGTGTATGAATGCCTTCCAACTTGATAAACTTAAGCAGTAACGCATTGACCGCTACAATTAGGGTGCTACCGGACATTGAAAGTGCTGCGACCTCGGGACTCAATACAAAAGGGTATAAAACTCCTGCAGCAAGCGGAAATGCCAATACATTGTAGCCTACGGCCCACCAAAGATTCTGGTGCATCTTGCGCACAGTGGCACGGGAGAGCTCTATGGCACCCACGATATCATAAGGGTCGCTTTTCATAAGAACAACATCTGCGCTTTCCATGGCGACATCGGTACCGGCGCCAATAGCAAAACCTACTTCGGCCTGGGTCAGTGCAGGAGCATCGTTAACGCCGTCTCCGACCATGCCCACTTTTTTGCCCTGCGCCTGTAACTCTTTCACTTTCTCAGCTTTTTGGGCTGGTAGCACATCGGCCATGACGTTATCTATCCCAAGATCCTTGGCGATTCGTCTTGCTGTCGCTTCATTGTCTCCTGTAAGCATGACCACTTCAATACCTCGCTTATGCAGTTTTTCTACCATTGCCTTGGATGAAGGTCGTATGGCATCAGCTATAGCAATAAGTCCTATTACGCGACCTGCGAGGGCTACGTGCACAGCGGTGCGACCACCTTCTTGCATTCTAGTAGCCTCACTTTCAAGGCCATCAAGTGAGAGCTTCTGGGTGTCCATTAACAAACGATTGCCAAGAAATACCGTTCCCGCATCGGTCTCTGCACGTGCACCCATACCGTCAAGGCTTTCAAATTTTGTTGGTGCTTTTACCGTAAGGTTTTCTGCCTTGCGCAGTATTGCCTGGGCCAGCGGATGATCCGATCCCTGCTCTACGGCAGCGGCAGCAGTAAGCAATTGATCCTCAGTAATGCCTTTTGCGGTAACGATTTCCACAACCTCTGGTTGGCCAACAGTAAGTGTACCGGTCTTGTCGCAGACAATGACGTTCAATTTTGTAGCATCTTCGAGTGCCGATGCATTCTTGAACAGAATACCGTTCTTGGCACCCAGCCCAGTGCTAACCATGACTGCCATTGGCGTTGCAAGACCCAGAGCGTCGGGACAGGCAATTACGAATACTGTAATGGTCAGGGTCAATGCAAACATTAACGGTTCCCCAATCCACCAAAACCAGACCGAAAAGGTTGCAAGGCCTATAACGATTGCGGCAATCACCAGTAATTGTGCTGCTTTATCCGCCAATAGTTGCGCTGGTGCCTTGGAGTTCTGGGCCTCCTGTACCAGTTTTACGATCTGTGCCAGTGCCGAGTCGGCTCCAACTTTCGTCGCTTTGTATCGGAAGCTACCGGTCTTATTAATGGTTGCACCGATGACCGTGTCACCAGGCCCTTTTTTAACGGGCATCGACTCTCCTGTGAGCATGGATTCGTCAACCAAAGATTCGCCACTTTCCACCGTTCCATCAACAGGAATCTTCGCCCCTGGGCGCATCACGACAATCTCGTTTTCCAATACTTCCGCTGTAGGGACTTCTATCTCCGTACCGTTGCGGATCACCGATGCCATAGCGGGCGTGAGATCCATTAAAGCCTTTATAGCCGAAGATGCTCCTGCACGGGCACGCATTTCTAACCAATGGCCAAGCAGGATAAAAACCAACAGAACGGCTATGGCCTCAAAGAACTGGTCGCCTCCCTCCAGAAAGAATATACTGATGATGCTGAAGATATAACCCGTCCCTACGCTCAGGACTATCAGCACTGCCATGCCAAAGGTGCCATTTTTTAGGGCACGCCAGGCGGAGACGAAGAACGGCCAACTTGGATAAAGTACTGCGGCACTTCCCAAGATGAAAAGCCATAGGTTCAGGTCCAGCCCAAACGGTGGTTTCGGCGGTGTAAAGAACCCTCCCATCGGGGAGTAGATAAAGATCGGGATCGTGAAAATAAGGCAGATCCAAAAACGGTTACGTAAATCGCGAACAATAGCCGCCATATCCTGGCCGTCATGACCCATTTCGTAGGCCATTTTTTCCGACATCGTGGCCTGATCGCCCTGGCCCTTGGAATCTTTGTGGTCCTTGCCTTTATGGGCCTGTGCCGATTTTGGGTCTTTCATTTTTGAGTGGTCCATCTTGGAGTGGTCCGTCTCTTCTTTTTTGTGATCTTCATGATTTTTCATCGTATTCTATTTTTGGGTGTTAGGATATGTTAAATTATGTTTTTTAAGGTGTTCTGTCACAATTTTGGCAACGCTATAATTACGGTACCACCGTTTATCTGCCGGCACAATATGCCAAGGTGGGTCATCGCAGTTGTTTATTGCCATATTGTACGCATTTTGGTAGGCATCCCACTGGTTCGCCGCCTTTTCGTCCTCGGCACTGTACTTCCAGCGTTTATGGGGCTTGATAAGCCTTTCTTTTATACGTTCCCGTTGTTCTTCCCTAGAGATGTGCAGAAAAAATTTCAGGACATGGATGTTGTTTTGCCTTAAATGCTGTTCCAAGTATTTTAACAATTGACACCGATGCATCAGTATCTCTTCCGATACGGAGTTCAGGACCTTGGGAACAAGGATGTCCTCATAATACGATCGATTAAATACTTGTATCGTTCCTTTTTGCGGCATGTGCGGATAAACCCGCCATAAAAAGTCGTGTCTCAACTCTTCCTCGGTCGGTTTTTTAAAGGATTTTACCTGAACGCCCTGCGGATTCATACTGCTAAGGGCATGGCGGATGGTGCCGTCCTTGCCGGCGGTGTCCATACCTTGCAGGATAATAAGCAGGCCAAAACGCCCATCGGCATAAAACCTGTTCTGAAGTTCAAAAAGCTCTTTGCGTAACTGAACCAAACCATTCTTGCCCTCGTTTTTTGAAATGTTCGAGGGCGGTTTGGTAGAAATTGTATCTAAATCTATCATTTTTAATGTTTTATTTTAAGTTTTTGTATCATTTTTTTATTCGCCATTCTTTAAAGCACTGTTAACGATATTTTGTGCTTCGACGATAATGGCTTCAAGGTGTTCTTTACCAACAAAACTTTCTGCATATATCTTATAAATATTTTCTGTTCCAGAAGGGCGGGCCGCAAACCATCCATTTTGTGTTTCTACTTTCAATCCACCAATGGGTTCTTTATTGCCCGGCGCGCTAGTCAGTATAGTTGTAATTTTTTCTCCGGCAAGTACTTTACCCTTTATCCGATCTGAAGAAAGCTGTTTGAGTATTTGCTTTTGTTTCGGTGTGGCGGGCGCTTCGGACCTGTCATAATAAGATTGTCCCAATTCTGCGGTGAGCTCTTGGTAGATCTCACCGGGATCCTTGCCCATGCGGGCCGTTATTTCAGCTGATAGCAGGGCCGGAATAAATCCGTCCTTATCCGTCGTCCATACACTTCCATCCTTTCGCAGAAAAGAGGCACCGGCACTTTCCTCTCCGCTAAAGCCAAGTGAACCATCCAATAGCCCTTCCTCGAACCATTTGAAACCTACGGGCACCTCATATAATTTTCTTCCAAGCTTTTTCGTGATGCGGTCGATCATCTGGCTGGTCACGACCGTTTTACCAACTGCCGATCGTGTTGGCCAGCCCGGGCGGTTTTGAAACAAATAAAAAATTGCCACAGATAAATAGTGATTGGGAGAAAGTAAGCCCGCCGTTGGCGTAACGATGCCGTGCCGGTCATGGTCCGTATCGCAGGCAAACATAATATCGAAATCGTTTTTTCTTTTTAACGGGCTTTGCATTGCATAGGGCGAGGAGGGATCCATTCGTATTTGTCCGTCCCAATCAACCGTCATAAAACGAAAAGTTGGGTCAGCGGTTTTGTTCACAATCGTCAAGTCGATCTTGTATTTATCGGCAATGGCCGGCCAGTAATGGAGACCGGCCCCGCCAAGCGGATCAACGGCCATGTTAATTTTGGCGCCACGGATGGCATCAAAATCAAGGACGGCATTCAATTCTTTCACATAAAAATTGAGATAATCATACCGGTGCGTGGTGGACGCATGTAAGGCTTTATCGTAGGGAATTCTTTTTACACCCAAAAGATTTTCGGCAAGAAATCCATTCGCTTTATCCTGTATCCATTTGGTAATCGCAGTACCGGACGCACCACCCTTCGGCGGATTGTATTTTAAGCCCCCATCCTTTGGCGGATTGTGCGATGGTGTAATAATAATTCCGTCCGCAAGTCCCGTTTTTCTATTGCAATTATAATTGAGAATAGCCAGAGACACTGCAGGCGTTGGTGTATATTCATCTCTTTCGGCTATCATTACTTCCACTCCATTTGCCGCGAGCACTTCAAGGGCACTGGTACTTGCAGGCTCGGAAAGTGCATGGGTATCTATACCCAGAAACAGCGGCCCATCTATATTTTGTTGCTGCCGGTATATACAAATTGCCTGTGTTATCGCAAGTATATGCAATTCATTAAATGAAGTGTTGAACGAGGAACCACGATGCCCCGATGTACCGAAAGCTACCCGTTGTTCAAGAATGTTCGGGTCCGGAATTCTAGCGTAATATGCAGAAACCAACTTTGGTACATTTACAAGCATTTCTTCCGTTGCCGGTTTTCCGGCATAGGGGCTTATTTTAGTTTCTAAGGTTTGGGTTTTCATGATTTTTTGATTCTGTATTTTCGAAAATTTTTTCGCATTGCTTCCCAGATGTTCTTGGCATATACTCCGTAGGCATCTACCAATTTGCCTTTGACTCCTGTTTTCGAAGAAACGGCATATAGAATGCTATTATCATCAGTACTACTCATGCCTTCAAAAGCGGAAAATGTATCATTCAGCCCCGCATACTATTTACTAGGTGTTATTTGGCATTCTTAAAAGCTTTCAAACCAGCAAATTTTGATGATTTGCCCAATTCATTTTCAATGCGCATAAGTTGATTGAATTTTTCTACACGCTCTCCACGGCAACCACTTCCAGTTTTTAAATGTCCTGCGTTTAGGGCAACGGTTAAATCTGCAATAAAACTATCTACTGTTTCGCCGCTCCTATGCGATACAAAACAATTGTATAAATTTTTGTAAGCAAGCTCGGTTGTTTCAAGCGTTTCGGTAACAGTTCCTATTTGATTCAATTTAATTAGGATCGAATTTGCAACCCCTTTTTCAATACCTTTTTCTAAAATCGATTTATTGGTGCAGAACAAATCATCGCCTACAATTTCAATTTTATCGCCTAAAACATCCGTTAAGTTTTTCCAGCCCTCCCAGTCATTTTCAGATAGACCATCCTCAAGCAAAACGATAGGATATTGAGTTGTCCAACTTTCCCAAAGCTTGACCATTTCATCGCTTGAAACCAATTTTTGAGAACTTTTAAAAAATTTATACTTTCCATTTTCCCACATTTCACTTGCAGCAGGGTCAAGGCATATACTTACATCTATTCCCGGTTTATAACCTGCTTTATGAATTCCTTCTAAAATCATTTCAACGGCCTGTTCATTTGATTTTAAATCAGGGGCAAATCCACCTTCATCACCAACTCCAGTACTTAGACCTTTGTTTTTTAACACATTCTTTAAGGATTGGAACACTTCTTCACCCATACGTATGGCTTCTCTAAATGACGGCGCGTTATGAGGTGCAATCATGAATTCTTGAAAATCCAATGTATTGTCCGCATGTTTGCCTCCGTTTATGACATTCATACAAGGTACAGGCATTATGTGGGCATTGCTTCCTCCCAGGTACTCATATAACGGGATTTTAGCACTCTGGGCTTTTGCTCGGGCATAAGCCATAGAAACACCAAGTATTGCATTTGCACCTAGTTTGGCTTTGTTTTTTGTTCCATCCAGTTCTATCAATAAATAGTCAAGTTCTCTTTGAGTATTTATACTTTTATCTTCAATGGCTTTCGCAATTGTAGTATTTACATTCTCAACCGCCTTCAAAACGCCTTTTCCTCCATAGCGTTTTTTGTCACCATCTCTTAATTCGGTGGCTTCTCTTTCTCCGGTTGATGCGCCACTTGGGACCATGGCACGGGAGGTAGTTCCATCTTCCAGCTTTAGATTCACTTCTACTGTAGGGTTCCCTCTTGAATCGAGTATTTCGATGGCTTCAATTTTTTGGATTTTCATAATTTTTGTATTTCTTATTTTTAAGTATCTATTTTTATAAAATCGAACGAACTTAGTTGATGCTGATTCTTTCCTTTACGTTGTACACAATTCTGATTAGTGGTTTTAATTCCAACCATTTAATGTCGTAAGGTTTTGGTACTTCAGCTTCCCAGCCATAAGTATCTTTTATAGGTTTTTGGGCCGAGTACAGGAATGGTTCTTCGGTGTGGCAAATATCGCCCCAAAACACCAGCGGCTTGTCGTTTACCTTCAGTCCTAAAAAGTTGGAGTCCATGAGGATACCGTTGTAATGATGACCACATTCAATAAGAATCTCCTTTTTGGTGGATTCCATCATATACTTTGAACCGGTAACCGTGCCGGCAGCTCCTAAAAAGTGAATGTTTAGTTTGTTGTTTTTCATTTTATATAGTTTTATTAGGTTATAAATAATTCTTATGAATCTTCTAAATTCTTTTTATTGCTTGTATAAAGAATCGCTATTACTAATATTACTTTGCCGATTTACTGCATTCACAGTTCTTGACTTCACGTATTGATAGACCTGTTAAATGGATGCCATCAGTTTTTGAGGTCTTATCATTGACCAAATTTTAATTTCCTCCACAGCAGGAGGGCGTGTTCCCCTTATCTTGGTCCGGTTGGCATAACCCTGCTATTTCTTTATATAGATCGTGAAAATCCTCTTTGATAAGAAGGGCTAGTTTCTTTGCGGATTTAGGCTCGGAGTTTACCATCTCCAGTAGTGTCTCAAAAGCTTCTTCAAGTAAGTTTGGTTCATCTTCCAACGCTTGATAAAATGGCTCTAGGTCTATGCTGTTCTGTTTTTGTAATGCTTCTGTTTTCATCTGTGTTCTTTTTTAGGATTAATAAATGTTTATTGGTTTAATGTGCCGTACATAATTCTTCTGAATCTTCGAATTTTTTTTTGTCGTTGCCTGCGAACGCCGCAAAGAGCCGATAAGCTTGTTTAGGTCAAAGACTTCCAATTCGCCCGAATATTTTGTGACGTTCAAGACATTCATGCCTTTAGATTTTAACCGTCATTACCGGAAGGGATGAATGATTAGCTACTCCTTCGGCGATACTCTTGGAAAACAAGCTTAAAAATCCAGTGCTACCATGTGTGGACATAGCAATCAAATCCGTAGGTTCGTGTCTTAGGAACGTATTTATGCCCGTTTCCACAGACGGTTCGTTATTGACGTACATGGAATAATTCTTCAAATCGGGAAACTTTTCCAAGAATTTATTGATCGGATCTAGACCTGCTGAGATGCTATTGGTATCCGTTTGGGTGTTGATACGCAACAAACGAATATGTGCATTACATTTTTTTGCAATTGAAATTACATGCTCGAAAGCACCACTTACATCCTCCATAAAATCAGAGACAAAAACTATATTTTTAAAAGGGAAGGAGACCTCGTCCTCTTTTACCACGATTACGGGCACATCCGATTTTCGTACAATTTTTTCAACATTGCTACCAAACAGTTCACGGGCGGTGCCTTTCGTGCCGCTACTCCCGGTGATAATAAAATCATGGTGAAAATGACCGGAATGTTTTAAAATATTGGTGGTTACTACCTGATACTCCAAGAAGGTTCGGCATTCGAGCCCTTGCCGTTCTGCCTTTTTTTCTAATTCCCTCAATTTGGATTTCGCCGACCCGATTTCCCTCAAAGTGTCGGGATATCTTTTTTCCTTCAGCTTATCCAGTTTTACCCAATCTACAGGAGTGTGTATCAAGTGAAAGAAATGGATTTCCGAACCGTAAAGTTTGGCCATTTCAATGCCCAAATCAGCGGCTTTATTACAATTTTCCGAGAAATCTGTAGGTACGAGTATATTTTTCATAGTGCTTTCGTTTTTAGGTTCATATTTATTTAAATGCTTTAAGAAGCTCGTCGTTTTATTTGCTGGTAACTTCGTTTCCCGAGTCGATTTGTTTTTCAAAACAATCCAGATTATATATAGTTGTGTCCGCAATATTGGTCAATGCGGTATCGGTCAAGAATGCTTGATGGCTTGTTATCAGAACATTGTTAAAAGTCATTAAACGCGCAATTACATCATCCTGAAGTATTTCGTCCGAATGATCTTCAAAAAACAATCCTTCCTCTTCTTCATAAACATCCATCCCAAAATATCCTATTTTTCCGGATTTTAACCCTTCAATAACAGCTTTGGTATCCACCAATCCACCCCTGCTGGTATTGATAAGCATTACGCCTGGTTTCATAAGTGAAATACGCTTGGCATCAACCAAATGTTTGGTGGAAGGCACTAAAGGCACGTGCAGGCTTATAATATCGGCTTGCCGGCAGATTGTTGAGCAGTCGGTATAGCGGACCCCATACTTTTCTATGAGCTCTCCATCCTCAGAGTTGTCATAGGTCAAAATGTTACAGCCAAAACCGTGCAGTATTTTAACAAGTATCACCCCAATTTTTCCAGTACCCATTACCCCGACAGTCTTTCCGTTCAAGTCGAACCCTGTGAGTCCGTTCAACGAGAAATTCATATCCCTGACCCTATTGTGGGCCCTAACCAGCTTTCTGTTCAATGCAAGTATCAACGCCATTGTGTGTTCCGCAATGGCATAAGGGGAATAGGCTGGGACACGGGCTACTTTTATGCCCAGTTCGGCAGCCTTTTCGGCAGCTACGTTATTATAACCAGCAGTACGCAAGGCAATATATTTGATTCCCATATCTTTAAGCTTTTCAAGTACTACCGCCGAGGCATCGTCGCTCGTAAACAAACTAATGGCCTCGGTGCCGCGAGCCAAGGAAGCCGTGCTTTCGGTCAACCGTACTTCAAGTAGGTTGAGCTCGTGCCTGCCTTTATTTGCGGATAGCAAATGAGGCTCTTCAAATTTATGGGTGCTGAATACTGTTGTTTTCATCAAAATTTATCAGGGTTAAATTTTACTTAACAATTAGTTTGGACTTCGGAGTAGTCATGCCTACCATGTTTACACCACAGACATGAACAATTTTTATGCATACACTGTTTATCTTTCAACCTAGGTCTAAACCAGAATTTTGCTATGGGGAAAAGTAACCGTTTACCAATACCTTTTGAATTATATTTTTTAGTTAAAATTGATGCAAGATCTTTCTTTTTCGAAATTCTTTTTAGCACTTTTTTATAACCAAAGTTTCCCAATTTAGAAAACATCCATCGGTTAACTAGGGAAGCTTCCATTTTAGGGATAATATGTGTTTTACAAAGGTCAGGATAGGACTTATTTTCAATAATACTTCGAGCCGCCAAATAACCAGAATGCATAGCATAGCGCATCCCAAAACCCCATAAGGCATCTTGGAATCCTGCGTTTTCGCCAACGTAATAAATCCGGTTGTCTTTAGTTAGATTCTTATTGAAGAAAAAGTTAACATAGCCTCCAAAAGATGTAGGATTTATTATATTAATATCCACGGTTTCAACAAGCCTTTTATAAGCACGGTCGTAATATTCTTGGGCATTAGGAAAAGATTTGAATAAACAGGTAGCAAATGTGGCTTTGCCGTCATTAACCAAAAGGTAAGCATAAGCCTGAGGTGCAATATTATTGTCTAAAAAACCAGCATAATAATTTTTATGGGTGGTTTCAAAAACAATACCTTTAGCTATGGCATCGGCTGCTTTAGGTCCGGTTCCTATAATTACTTTACCTTCCGGGGTTTTTGATATACGCGAGTTCCATTTGATTTCTACACCGGCCTTTAAGGCTTGCCTTTTTAAACCTTTGTCCAATGACTCTTCATTGGTGCCGCGCTCTACTAGATAAAATAGTGGACGAGATGTTTTTATGTTATATTTTTTTGACAAAGGATCAAAATAATCACCATTGCTATGCGGCACAAACTTAAAGTTTATAGAAATATCTATGGATTTTAAAAAATCATGAGCATCTTCATAAGTTGACCAATTATCGATACCTTGAAAGTCGCCATTAAAGCGCGTGCCAACATCATTTTTCATTTCATGGACAGTAACTGCATAATTATTTTTGGCAAGCTGTATTGCTGCTACTAAACTGGCAGGACCAGCGCCAATAATATTTACGGTTTTAGAATTCATAAGATTATTTGTTTTTTATACGACATTTTATACAAAAAGCATTTTTTATTAAATCACTGGACTAAACTCTTTTGCCGCCCATCCCGACATATCCTCATAGGTTTTCCACCGTAAGTTTATGAGCTCCTGTGCTACTTTAAGTAACTTTTCTGCATCTTCAGGGTTGGTTTTTTTCAAAATTGTGTACCTCAGTTCGTTATACGCATAGTCCTCAAATTTTATAGTAGGTCTGGGCGAATCAAGCACAAAAGGGTTTTTGCCTGCTTTTCTTAAAGTTGGGTTGTACCGTAACAATGGCCAGTACCCACTTTGAACAGCTAAATTTTGTTGGGTCATCCCTTTTCGCATATCAATTCCATGTGCTATACATTGACTGTACGCCAAAATAATTGATGGCCCGGGATAAGCTTCAGCCTCGCGCATGGCCAAAAGCGTTTGCTGTGGGTTGGCACCCATAGCCACTTGGGCTACATAAACATTGCCATAGGAAATAGCCTGCAAGGCAAGATCTTTCTTGCCCACTTTTTTTCCACCACTAGCAAACTTTGCGGTAGCCGCCGTTGGTGTTGCTTTAGACATCTGTCCGCCTGTATTGGAATACACTTCCGTGTCTAATACTAATACATTGACATTTTTACCTGTAGATAGCACATGATCCAGCCCTCCAGAACCTATGTCGTAGGCCCATCCGTCTCCACCAACCAACCACACGCTTCTTCTGACCAGATGATCTGCCACCGACAGTAGTTTTTCAGCTTCTTTTTGATCTATTTGGGCTAATTTTTTCTTCAATTTTGATATTGCCTCTCGTTGTTCCTTTATTTCAGATTCATAGAGTTGTTCAGTATTAAGTAGTTTTTTCGCCAACTTCTCCCCAATTTCATGGCGAGAATAGTGTACCAGCTTTCTAGCCATTGACAGGTGGTTATCAGCAGTTATGCGCATACCCAATCCAAATTCTGCGTTGTCCTCAAAAAGGGAATTTGACCAGGCTGGACCCCTACCTTCTTCATTAACGGTCCAAGGAGTTGTAGGCTGATTGCCACCGTAAATAGAAGAACAGCCGGTAGCATTGGCAACTATCAGTCGATCACCAAACAATTGAGTAAGTACTTTTATATAGGGTGTTTCGCCACAGCCTGCGCAGGCACTGGAAAACTCGAATAATGGTTCAAGAAATTGTGTGCCTCGTACTGAAGAAAAATCAACTTTTGTACGATCGTTCACAGGAAGACTTTCATAGAAGCGGATGTTTTCCTTTTCCTTTTCCAGGACAGGTACCCTATCGCTCAGGTTAATGGCCTTGGTGTTTTCATCATCAGGGTCGGTAACCGGACAAACTTCCACACAGAGGTTGCAGCCGGTACAATCTTCCAAGTAGACTTGTAAGGTATAGCGTGTTTCAGGAAATCCGCGGGCGTTGATAGGTGCAGAGGGAAATTCTGCAGGAGCCGGTTCCAGATAGGCCTCGTTATAGAATTTAGATCGTATAACGCTATGTGGACATACAAAACTACAATTACCACATTGAATACATAAATCTTTATCCCATTGCGCCACCATGTCTGATATATTGCGCTTTTCCCAACGGGTAGTTGCGCTCGGGTAGGTGCCGTCAATAGGCAATTTACTTACTGGCAGTTCATCCCCATCGCCACGCATCATCATGGCTGTAACTTGCTGAACAAATTCAGGTGCTTCAATAGATACGGTAGGTGGAAGAGGAATCTTACTTGTCACTTTTGAAGGAATCTTGACTTTAAATAAATTCTTCAAGGCGGCATCAACTACCCGGAAATTCATCTCTACAACCGCCTTCCCTTTTTTGAGATAACTTTTTTCAATAGACCTTTTTATCCTATCGATAGCTTCCTCTTTAGGTAATACTTCAGAAAGCGCAAAAAAACAAGTTTGCATAATAGTGTTGATTCTTTCCCCTAAGCCAGCAGCTTTAGCAACACCAGAAGCATCTATGATATACAATTTGAGTTTTTTTTCTATAATTATCTCTTGTATTGGAAACGGAAGTTGATTCCAGACCTCATCAATCCCATAAGGACTATTCAATAAAAAAGTAGCGCCTCTCTTCGCTAAACGGAGCATTTGCACTTTTTCGATAAAGTTGAATTTATGGCACGCAATAAAATCAGCTTCCATAATAAGGTAGGGTGCATTAATTGGTTTTTTACCAAAGCGCAAATGAGAAACCGTTTGGGCTCCGGACTTTTTGGAGTCATATACAAAATAACCCTGTGCAAATAAATTTGTTCCTTCCCCAATTATTTTAATGCTGTTCTTATTGGCGCCAACAGTTCCATCTGAACCTAATCCAAAGAAAACAGCACTAATGGTGCCTTCGGGAATAATATCATAAGTAGGATCATAGATGATACTACTATGGGTAACGTCATCAATGATACCTATAGTAAAACCGTTTTTGGGCGATGCTTTTTTCAGTTCTTCAAAAACACCTTTAACCATACCAGGGGTAAACTCCTTGGAAGATAACCCATAACGTCCTCCTATAATATTTGGAAAACCAGTAATCTTTTTCAAGCGGTAAGCTTCGGCCAATGTGGTAACCACGTCTTGGTAAAGGGGTTCCCCTGTGGCACCAGGTTCTTTTGTCCGATCCAATACGGCTATTTTTTTTACCGATAAGGGCAGTGCTTTTATAAAATGTGGTAAAGAAAAGGGACGGTAAAGTTTCACCTTAATCATTCCTACTTTTTCACCATTTGTAACCAATTGTTTCACGGTTTCACCGGTTACTTCCGATCCGGAAGCCATAATTACAATTACCCTTTCAGCCTCTGGATCGCCAACATATTCAAATAGGTTATAATTGCGACCTGTGAGTTTTCCAAAATCGTCCATAGCGTTTTGAACGATTTTTGGAAGATCTAAATAGAATGGATTTACAGTTTCCCTGGCCTGAAAGTAAATATCAGGGTTTTGAGCAGTTCCACGAATAAAGGGATTATCGGGGTTTAAACTTCGTTTCCGATGGGCATAAATAAGTGTATCATCAATCATGTCTCTAATTTGTTCATCAGACAGAAGTTTGATTTTATTCACTTCATGGGACGTACGAAAACCATCGAAAAAATGCATAATGGGCACTCTCGATCTTAAGGTGACTGTTTGGCTTATGAGCGCCATATCATGAGCTTCCTGAACTGAAGATGAAGCGATTATAGCAAATCCGGTTGTTCTCGCCGCCATGACATCACTATGGTCACCAAAAATTGACAACGCCTGTGCAGCGAGTGAACGCGCAGCAACATGAAAAACGGTTGAAGTAAGTTCTCCTGCAATTTTGTACATATTGGGCAACATCAGCATCAACCCTTGGGAAGCTGTAAAAGTTGTAGCCAAAGCTCCGGTTTGAAGCGCGCCATGAACAACACCTGCAGCGCCACCTTCGCTTTGCATTTCTATGACATCCGGTATATTGCCCCAAATGTTTTCCACGCCTTTAACAGCCCACTCATCTGCGTGTTCGGCCATGGGAGATGCCGGTGTGATTGGGTAGATTCCACATACTTCATTAATCCGGTATGCCACATAGGCAACGGCCTCATTGCCATCTATGGTCGCTATTTTTGTTTTATCTTCCATGATTGTTGTTTTATATTTTCTTAGGTTCGGGAATCATTTCTATGGCATGGCAAGGACATTGCTCATAACATATAGCACAACCTGTACAGCGATCAAAGTTATACTCATACCTATTGCCTGGACCTAGTTTTATGATGGCTTCTTCAGGACAGGCCCCATAACAGCCATCGCACTCAAAGCAATTACCACAGGAGAGGCAGCGTTGTGATTCAAAAAGCACTTCTTCTTCGCTTAACCCTGCCTTTATTTCCTCAAAGCCTTCCATACGCTTTTGGGCATCAAGGGAAGTCTGCTCCTTTTGTGGTGCATTTGTTTTATACCAAAGGTGTAATTTTTCGGGCCCTACTATAGGATGTTTAGGAGCTTTAAGGTATGGTGTTCTCCTCAAAAACGCATCTATGTACCGGGCTGCCTTTTTACCATGTCCGATCCCTACGGTTACACTTCGTTCACTTGGTATCATATCGCCTCCGGCAAAAATCCCTTTATAACCAGTCATCATCTCAGAATTAACAATGACGGTTCCATCTTGATTAAATTCGATGCCTTTTATAGACTTTAAAAATGTTGTGTCTGTATCTTGCCCAACCGCTAAAATGAGGGTATCTGCTTCAAGTGTTTCAAATTGTCCCGTGGGCATCGGTTTTCCATCCACTAGCCGCATTATCTCAACCTTAAATGTATTTTCATCCATTGTTTTTATTGTACGAAGCCAATTGATCTTAACCCCTTCTTCCAAAGCTTCTTCTGCTTCAAATTTATGAGCCGACATGTGTTCTTTATCACGCCTATATATGACCATGGCTTCGGATGCTCCCATTCGTTTCGCAGTACGTGCCACATCCATCGCTGTATTTCCACCTCCATAAATAGCAACTCTTCTACCTATTTTTGGTTTTTCACCTTGTTCTACCTGTTTTAAAAAGGTAATGGCATCAAAAATTTTCACAGCATCATTACTTGGAATATCAATTTTTTTTGAAAGATGAGCACCAACAGCGATAAATACAGCATCAAAACCTCCAGTCTTTTTTTCAGACAAGACATCTTCAACTTTATGGTTCAGAACTATTTTGACTCCCATTGCTGTAATGCGTTGAATTTCATGATCCAATATATGTCGTGGAAGCCTGTAGGCAGGAATTCCAAAATGCATCATGCCACCTGCAATAGGCCCAGCTTCATGTATCTCAACACTATGGCCCATTCTGGTAAGATGGTATGCCGCAGATAAGCCGCTTGGGCCAGCTCCTATGATAAGCACCCGCTTACCTTCTGGTTTTTTTTCAAACGTTACTTTCCAATTTTTATGAATGGCTTCATCTCCAAGAAAACGTTCTATGGCATGAATACTTACCGGACTATCTATGGCGGTTCGGTTACAACCATCTTCACAGGGGTGGTAACAAACGCGCCCCATTATTGCAGGCATTGGATTATCTTGCATGATAACCTGCCAAGCTTCCTCAAATTTTTTATCCTGTGCTAGAGTAAGCCATGCCTGTATATTTTCTCCTGCTGGGCATGCATGGTTACATGGAGGAAGTAAATCTACATAGACTGGACGCTGCTGCCTATCCGGTCCGGTGCCAGTATCATGGCTTTTAAGGTCTGCGGGGGAGGTCATATCTTTATATATTCGTTCCATAATTTTAAGCTTTTTGAATTTTCCGAATTTTTTTTATTGATTTCTATCTATGAAAACTTTTGCGATTTCAGTGCTTTTTTTACCGTAATCAGTTCGTTGATCCTCTTAATGTCCACGATGCCCAAAAGCTTTCCGTCCTCCAATACTGGCGCAAGTGAAAAGTTGTTGGCCGCAAGTTTTTGATATACTTCCTGCAAGGGCATATCGGGGGCAATCATGATAGGATCTTTTTGTATCACCTTGGATACCGGGGCAGTCTTTCCATAGTCGGACAATCCCTTCAACAGCTGCTTTCGTGTCAGGACTCCTTTTGCCTGATCGTTCTCTACGACCACAAGGCCTTGTTCCTGAGAATTCTGAAGCAACTGTACTGCATTTTCCAAGGTCTCCACGGGCGATAGTCGGGTATATTGTTGGGTCAAAACGTCGCTTGCCGTGTATCCGACAAGTGCAGATTTGTTGCTTTCCTGTACCGCTTCGGCCCCGGCTCCCAAAAAAATGAACAGACCGATGAACACCAGCCAAAAATTGGTAAAGAGCCCCAAAAACACAAACACAATAGCCAGAAATTGCCCCACCCTTGCGGCGATGATGGTGGCCCGAAGCTTGTCCATGTTGAACGCCAATACTGCCCGCAGGACCCTTCCGCCATCCATGGGGAAGGCCGGTATCAGATTAAAGACCGTTAGAATCACATTGGCGGCCATAAGGTTGAACCCGAAATTTTCCCCGGTCATGTGGTCTATTTTCGAGATGGGCAATAGTTGATCCGTTGAAAACAGAAAAATGTAGAGGATTCCTGCAATTACAGCATTTACCGCCGGGCCGGCCAGTGCCACAGCCAACTCTTGAGCTGGTTTTTCGGGCATTCTATCCAAGCTGGCGACACCCCCTATCGGGTAGAGGGTAATATCACGGGTTGGGATACCGTATTTTTTGGCCATTAGCGCGTGGCCAAACTCATGCAGCACCACACAGCCGAACAGAACTATAATAAAGAGGCCACCTGCCAGGCCTTCTGCCCATCCATGACCCATTTCAAAGTGCATCATGAATACCCATCCAATAATGATCCAGAAGGTCCAATGGATAAATACCTTAATGTCGGAATAGCTCCCCATATATAATGACCATTTTTTCATGTTTGTAGGATTTTAAGGGTTTTTAATCTGTACGTCAGCACTATCACTACACCGTATCCGAATAGACCGAGCAGGAATACAAACCTATACCCATAAAGGATGGAGATGACAATGGCAAAGATCGAGGCCGCGACGCCCGCCACGCTTGAGATACCTAATAAATAGGGAATGCTTTTCTTCTCCTTCAGCGAGGAGGCCATTTTTAGCAACACTGGAAAAGGGATTCCTATAAAGAAAGACGGAAGCAGTAAAAATAAGGCTATCCAGAATTCGGATAGTTGTTTATACCATATAGGCAGCAATACATATACGGTCAATAAGGAAACCAAAATGATCAAGGCCGTGTACGTGATAAGCTTACGGGAAAGGTTTTTTTTGAAAGTCCCCGTCAAAAGGCTACCCACCCCATTGCCCAGTAAAAATGTAAAAAGCAACAATGAAAAAGACTGTGAGGGGTTGGAGAGCTTTAAGTTGAGTACCTGAAAAAGATACCCCTGCATGAGGATGTACGAAAACCCCAACAAAAAAGACATAAGTGCCCAGGCCTTAAATTTTCTTTGCATGTAAATAGAGGTGCTTTCTGAAAAAGAAACGGATCTCCATCCGTTCACATGGTTGAATATGAACCACCCGATGATGAACAGACCAAGCCATAAGGGGGTGGTCATGGCATCTGGTATGCCATTGTTGTAATTAAAAAAATAGGGGGAATCATCGGAAACCGGACTCAAGTTTATGGATGCGGCTTTCCAAATTTCATCATACGCATAGGAGCCTTTGGAGATATCATACAACAGATCGTCGAACATATACCACTTATAATTTACGTTCTGCACGAGAGTGTCCAAACCTTCTTGTTTGATATATGGAAAATAAAATAGCTCTCTATCCAATTCTACATAGTGTGCCGTACTATGGACCTCCTCGATTATTTTCGGTTCAAATGGGTTCTTTTTAATGACCAATACCGGGTTCATCCCATTGGAATAGATATAAACCTTTTTTAGTGCCTCTATTTGACCTATCCCCATCCGGTCCTGTAGCTCCAAAAAGTTCGCCAGCATTTTATATACTTCCTGCCTTGCATGCATCGTAAAATAGATGGCCCCGTCTTCCGTTAAACCATCCAGGTAATCTGCAAGTGCCTCCATGGTAAACAGATAGTTCTCGGTAAGTCCGTAAAAATCTGTGCCTCTTGAACTTTTGGTCACCGGGATGGTCAACATAATGGCATCGTATTTCCCCTTGTTTTCAACCACAAAATTTCTTCCCTCGTTCACATGTACTTTTATGTTTTCCTTATCAAGAAAGGTAGAGGGGTTGTACTTTTTCATTAGTGCTACAAAAGAAGGGTTGACCTCTGCCGCTTCAATATATTTAAAGCCCATGAAGTATGTTGCGGCAATATCAATTCCACCACCAGGACCAATTATCAGTACGGAATCCTTTTCCTTTTCGCTTAAAAAGTTCAAAGCAAATACGGCCGGAAATCCGGATAGTACTTTTCGCATTTCGACGGTATCCTTTGCAAGCTCGTCGATATCGACGACATTGGTGCCCGCAGCGGCGTCGATAAACATTGATTTGGAAACCGTACCGTCAGGATACGTAAACTTGACCAGATCGGTCCTGCCAAAAGCACTCCAACGGCTTTCCAGTTTTTCGCTTTTCAAAGCAGGGTTGGCCATCAACCGATACAAATCCTTGGACGGGTCTTTCGCAACGGGTATATCAAACTTCAGGGCATCTTTTGCAAATCCCACTAAAAAAATAACAGACAGCACTAAGGGGACCAGTATTTTTGAATAACGGTTCTTGCCTGCTATCAGCGCTATTACCAGGGCCAGCAGTAGTAACCCTATGGCTATTGCCACTACCTGTACCAAGCCAAATGTGTTGAGTAAAAAAACGGAGGCGAGTGCGCCTGTGGCCGCCCCTATGAGGTCTAAGGCGTATAAGGTTGACACATGCCGTTTATCCGCTTCGAAAATATGGGCATAGACTATTCCGATGGCTATGAACGGAACAGTAGACAAGAGTATAAAAATGGGCAAGCCAAAATCCGTAGATGAAGAAACGCCTATTTGTGAAAGGCCAAGCAAAAGGGCAAAACTTAGAAACATTGAAATTGACGGCAGTGCGACCCACCAAAGTAATGAATTATCTATCTTCTCGGAATACTTGGCATACGTAATCTGGCCAATGCCAAGACCCAGTATAGAAAAAGCAATGATAATGAGCACGAAATGAAAACTAAGAAGGTACGAGAACAGTCGGGACAGACTTATCTCGAAGATTATGGTTGCCGCAGTGAGCAAGAAAATAATCGCTATGTTAGTTACCGATCGTTTCATTGTGCTTTTAATTACCAAATATTTTCAAAAGTTCTTGAAGCTCATCATTTACCTGATGCTGTTTCACCACCTGATCAAAGGGTGTTAAACACAATTGGTTGTTCAAGATTCCTACCATCGTGTTCTTTCTTCCGAGCAAAAGTGTTTCCACAGCAACTACTCCGAGCCGTATGCCCAACATTCGATCGGTAGCGGAAGGGTTTCCACCTCTTTGTACGTGGCCCAATTTGGTAATACGTAGGTCTACATCCGGATTCAATTCCTTGATTTTCGATGCGGCAATTTCAGCACCCAGCTCATCTCCTTCAGAAACAATTACAATAAATGCATCTTCGCGATCGTAGTTGCTGGCCCTCTTTATCAGTTGGACAAAATCCTGCCCACTTTCGGGAATCAAAATGGCATCCGCGCCGGTACCTAAACCTGAATGAACGGCAATGTAGCCTGAATCCCTTCCCATTACTTCCACTATGAACACCCGGTTATGTGATTCAGCGGTGTCCCTTATTTTATCGATGTTTTCAATAGCCGTATTTACCGCAGAATCAAAACCGAGAGTGTAATCGGTGCCGGAAATATCATTGTCAATCGTTCCAGGAATGCCTATAAATGGGATGTCACATATTTCGGAAAAAGCCAACAAACCTTTAAATGTTCCATCACCACCTATGGCAATCAGAGCATCGATATCATTTTTTTGAAGATTTTCCAATGCCCGCTGTCTTCCTTCCAGCGTTAAAAAACGTTTGCTTCGAGCTGTTTTTAACAGTGTTCCTCCCCGATGTACCATCTTTTGTAATTTATGGGCGTCCAAGGGAACCAAATCGCCATCTATTAGGCCCTCATATCCTTTTCGGATACCACTTAACCTGATACCACTTTGTTCTGCTTTTTTTACAATTCCGTATAAGGCGGCGTTCATCCCTGGGGAATCGCCCCCCGAGGTAAATACTGCTATATGTCGGTGTTTTCTGTTCTTCATCATTTTAAATTTTAACTATCGAAACTCTTAAAGAAAATACTTGGTTTTTCTATTTCTAGTTTTTTACTCTTAAGGCATATTCGGCCCATTTTTCAGACCGCATCCTGCTTTCCCTATTTTAGGTAAGCTACTTCATCACCTAAGCTTTGTTGCGATGATTCCTAGCTGAACCCTATCATGAATCTGGATCATTAAAGGCACAATTCTTGTCCTTCATAAAGGAGGATGCCAATTCTTTATATTTTGCCCCAAGCTCCTTGCCGCACCATTCCAATAAAGCCGGCTGTTTTGAACAGGTAGTATTACGAACCGCCTTTTTCAGTTCTATCTTTAGCAACTCCTCGTCGAAGCTGACTTTTTTCAATATAGTTTCGTGATATTCCAGTGTTTCCATTTTCCTTTTTTATTTAAAATTCCATTTTTAATGCTGCCATTGTATCAAGTTGTCCTCCAACGGCACGGAAATGCCTTCGTAACTGGGTACAATGCGAACCGTATAGTGATCGATAGGTCGGGAAGTATTTACCTGTGCATAAAAGTTATGTGCCCCATCTTCCCCCATCCAATCAAATTTCATCTTGATGTTTTTGAACGCTTCACCGTTGATTCCTTCCGCAAAAAGTTCTACCTGAATATGTTTGGGGTTTATTCCTTTCAACCATATCGGCACTTTAAAGTGATGCTTTTGACCTGCACTTTCAATTTCGACGCTCCCAAATTGTATGGCATCCCATTTATTTTTGAGCTCATGTCGTGCGCCGATAATTCTTTTCCCTTTAGCTCCTTTTCTAGCTGCGCATTTTTTATAGCTTACTGCCGCTGGCAGATAATAGTCCTCCGTATATTCGCGAACGGTTCGGTTGGCGGAAAAACGGGGTGTTAGGGTCGCCATACTTTTTCGCATGCGCTCTACCCAAATTTCCGATACTCCTTTTTTGTTACGTGCGTAGAATTCGGGAACGACCTGTTGCTCCAGTATCTCATATAGTGTTGCTGCCTCGTGCGCGTCCCACGCCGGATCATTGCCATGTTCTTGGCCATCACCCAATGCCCAGCCCACTTCGGGAGTATATGCCTCGGCCCACCAACCGTCCAGTTCCGACAAATTCAGGCCACCATTTACAAGTACTTTCATGCCACTGGTACCACTGGCTTCCCATGGCCGTCTTGGGGTATTTACCCACACATCAACACCTTGGACCAAATTTTCCGCCAACATCATATCGTAATCACTTAGAAAGAGGACATGTTTGTGGAGATTGTGTTTTTGGACAAACTGCACCCATTTTCGTATCAAGCCTTTTCCCGCTTCATCAAATGGGGGAGCTTTACCGGCCAAGACCAATTGTACCGGATGTTCCGTGTTGGTTAGAATTCGGACAAAACGTTCCGGATCGTGTAATAAGAGGTCCGGTCTTTTATACGGCACAAATCGGCGGGCAAAGCCCAAGGTCAAGGTGTCCGGGTCAAAAACCTGTTTTGCGCCCCCGACCACTTCCGATGGTAGGCCCGAGATTATTGCCTGCCTCTCAAACCTTTTCCTTATAAAACCGACAAGGCTTTTGCGGGATCGGTACCTAAATTCCCATAGTTTTTCGTCGGATAGTTTCGAAATATGTGCTGAATGGTCATCGAGTTCGCCCCTCCAGCGATCCTTTCCGCAGGATTCCGTCCAAATTTCATCTGCATATTTGGAATCCCAGCTTGGCATGTGTACTCCATTGGTCACATGGCCTACCGGAACTTCGGCTGCCGGCCAACGCGGGAAAAGATTGTTAAAAAGATTTCTGCTTACTTCACCATGCAAACGGCTAACGCCATTTACCGCCCCGCTACCGCGAATGGCGAGATAGGCCATGTTAAAACTTTCCGATCGGTTATTCGTGTCTGCCCGCCCCAAGGCCATCAGGTCATTAAAGTCCAAGCCCAATTCTTCTTTGGTATAAGCACCTAGATGGTATTCCATTGACGAGGGACTGAAATGATCAAAACCGGCCGCGACCGCTGTGTGTGTAGTAAATAGGTTGCCCGCCCGGGTTACGGCAAGCGCCTCTTCGAACGAAGTTCCGTTCGCCTTCATAAAATCGTTGGCACGTTCCAGGACCAGAAAGGCAGCATGCCCTTCGTTCATATGGCATACTTCGGGTTTTATATCCAAGGCTTTTAGTAATCTGTAGCCTCCTATACCCAAAATGATTTCCTGTTTTATTCGCAGTTCGGGCCCTCCACCATACAGCTCATCGGTAATTCCACGATGAATCGGCAAGTTGGCGGCATCGTTGCTATCCAATAGATAGAGTTTCGCTCTTCCTACTTGAACCTGCCATGCTCTTAGCCATATCGGGTGGCCGGGCAACGATACCTTTATACGTAGCCACTCGCCGTTTGGCAGGCGCAAGGGCGTAATGGGCAGTTGTCCCGGGTCATTATAGGGAAACAGGGCATTTTGTGTGCCATATTTGTCGATTTCCTGTCGGAAATAGCCTTTGGCATAAAGCAAGCCAACGGCAACAACGGGTACGCCCAGATCGCTGGCCGCTTTTAGTTGATCGCCCGCTACATTGCCCAAGCCACCGGCATAAATAGGCAGGGCCTCGTTGAGCATATATTCCATACTGAAATAGGC